>JACCDP010758220.1_pt1 | contig 13369 bp, 12 predicted proteins | sample 7445841 | NCBI WGS metagenome assembly JACCDP01 (sample SAMN15323441, study PRJNA562643) | freshwater metagenome | isolation source: river surface water | place: USA:Blue River Watershed | collected 2017-08-17
ATTCCGCGACAAAGCAGATCACGAATCTGGTGATATTGGGGCACTGTCTCCAAATGATAAAGGTGAAGGTGAAAGGAGAAAATGTGCCTGACCGCGGCAATGTCTGAAGAATCCAAAAGGGTGTGTTCGACCTGTGATGCATATGCCTCACATTGCTTGCGACTCATCACAAACCAGATAGCAGGGAGCAACTCCTCTTTCTGTAAAAGGGAAATGGTGTCATTCATCTGGTGAACAAAGTGAGCGACGTGTGTCTTTCCAGGAACTACGCCAGTCTGCCCTTGGCGCTTGGCATCGGCCACCGCACGCTGATAGGCGCGCTGTTCATCTTCCTGTTGTTTACGCCCGTGTCGCCATTGAAGATACACGGATTCGTAATACGTCTCTTTCGCATCCATGAGCGTCACCATCTTATTTTTGTCCAAGAGATAGTGCGTGAGGGGAACGATGCGGTAATGGGTCTGAATCAAATGAACGGGAGTGCGCTTCTGCGTTCCTAGCCATCGAGCAAGCTGTTCAGGGCGGTCCAGAGTAGCCGAGAGCATCACCATCTTGATGGAAGGAGGAAGAAGGATCATTGTCTCTTCCCATATTGCTCCACGATTCTGATCATTGATATAGTGACATTCATCAAACACAATGGCATCCACATTCTCCATGGAGAGCGATGCGGTTAGGCCCAGATGCTCCGTGGCCGCCCCCTTTTTGTAAAGGAGATTTCTCAGAATTTCAGTAGTCATGATCACGATCTGTGCATCAGGACAGAACTTGATGTCTCCCGTCATAATGCCAACGGAGGCGTCGTGGAATTGCTCTTTCAGGTCTTGGAATTTTTGATTGGAGAGGGACTTAATGGGCGTCGTATAAAAGACGCGCATCCCTTTGGATAGCGAATGGTAGATTTGGTATTCTCCTACAAGGGTCTTTCCTGATCCTGTCTTAGCACAGACAAGAACATGCTCTTCTTTGGCAATGGCGCAGATCGCATGTTGCTGAAAGGGATCCAGCGGAAAGGTGTAGGGATGTGATGGGAGCGTCGCAGGAGGAACGGAAAGGTCGGGTTGGACCAGAAAGGCGGACATCGTAGATAAGAAACGATCTGTATTTTTAGACTTCGAATGTTCAATTTTAGACAAGTGGAAGCATCTAAACCATGGGCGCCACCATAGACCCAAGATGAGACGTGTGGTCGTTACTTTAACTGACCAGGGTTATGCTGCGAAGGCAAAACGAACAATCATGGACATTCGCTCTAGAGGACAATGGACCGAGGATCTGGTTCTCATCACCGTGGGATTTGACATGCCTGCCACCTTCATGGATTTCTATCATGTGATCCCCTTTCGTGTGGAACACCTGGATTGCTCGACCCTCTTAGAGAAGTATAAGGCGTGTCCGATTCGTCCGACCTGTGATAATCGTCAATATGACAAACTGACACAGTGGGATAAGTTCTATGTGTTCGATCCGTGGTTTGCCCAATGGGATACCGTCCTCTATGTGGATGCAGGGTTGCGGGTGCTAGATACCGTGTCTCTACTCATGGACCTTCCTTGTGAAAGTGCACTCATGGCACCCGATGATGCCGCCCCCTATGATCAGGAGAAACGATTTGGCGGCATCATTGAAACGGACCGAAACACGGAGGCCGTGGAGGCCCTTTGGGAGGTCTATCGTCCTGAGATTCTCACGTCACGGTATTTCTTAAATTGTATCTGGCGATATGATACGTCTCTCTTATCCAAAGTGACCACAATGCACCTGGTAAAGGCTATGAACACCTACCCCATCTGTCGCTGCAATGAAATGACCATTATGAATTTGCTGTTTACGTTTTATCACCAGGTATGGATCCCTTTTCCCGAGTATGTGACTGATGCCAAGGGGCAACGCAAACGGCTGTTTCGGTGGACAGAGCATGATCGGCGTGAGGACCATGGGACGACATGGAGGGACTTTTGTTTTCTTAAATATCCGTCCACGATCGCCTTCAGCGATGTGTAAGTCCACGATCTCCTTCAGCGATGTGTAAAGGAATAAAAAGATACTATACAGATGTATTGCTATCTCCTCTATACGGATGAAGGTCATACCTATGTAGGGGCGACCGTCGACCCCGATCATCGGCTACGACAACACAATCAAGAAATCAAGGGAGGTGCCCGCGCAACAGGAATCCGTGTCGCGCAAGGATTGAGATGGAAACGCGCTTGTATGATCGCTGGCATTCCTGACTGGCGGTCCACTCTTCAGATCGAATGGCGATGGAAACAATTAGGGCGCACCCAATTCCAACACATTCGTCAGGCCCTTCCTCGTCGGCTTCATTCCCTTCGCCATCTCTTGGCCCAAGAGAAACCTACAAGCACTGCGATCCCTTACGATGCGTATCCTGACGGACCTCCATCCATTCAATGGGACTCAGAGGAATGGAAGGCCTATTATGAGGCAATCGAACATAAAGAAAGTGAAGACAACAGTGTATAGATACCATAACGATGGAGCATATTGATGCCATTCTCTATATTAATTTAGCGCACCGAACCGATCGCAAAGAGCATGTGCTTCATGAGATTCACAAGATCTGTGCGGATGACTCCAAGATTCACCGCATCGATGCCATCCGAACCGAGCCTGGCGCTCTTGGATGTGGACTCAGCCATATCAAGGCATTGGAATATGCCACGATGCACCCTGAATGGAAGACCATACTGATCCTAGAAGATGATTTTACATTTCATGGGGACAACACGACAACCTTATCGGCCGCACTTCATACCCTTCTGACCTTTTCTCCACACATGGATATCGGATTACTCTCCTATAATCATTCTGTCTTGCGCTATGAGGATACCTCTCCTTCTATCAAACGAGTGCTCTACTCTCAAACAACATCGTCCTATTGTATTCGTTCCTCGTATATGCCGACCCTACTCCAAAACATGCGTGAATCTACGATAGATATGCAGATACGAGGAAAGACTCATGAGAATTGTGTGGACATTCATTGGACCATCCTCCAGCCACGCGGACATTGGTATGCGCTCTTTCCTGCCATTGGATATCAATATGATAATTATTCTGACATCGAGAAGCGAATCACACAATATGGCTGTTAGTCTGCTATGAATCCATTTGAATCCACGTAGGTTCATAGATATCGTGAAAGGGATGAGGGCCATTGGGACCGAACCACTTCATGGGAGCGATCACATGATGAGAAGAAGAAAGATAGACGCACCACCAGATAAAGGTGGAATTGGACATGATAAAACGGTGAAACTGTTGGAGCAGAAGAAATGTGCGTATATCAGAGGGCTCTTCTAGAACGTGATACGATGTAGGGGGTAGCTCCGCACAAAGAGGCTTCCAGAAGGACTGATCATCGCCGCACAGTAAAAAGAGAGGATCCTCCACCCAGGAGGTTGCTTGTTCTATCGCTCGGCGATAATAGTCCATGGTGAGAGGGCCATGAATGTCTCGATGTGTCAGATAATCCGTTTGACGACAATGAACCACAATCACTCGATGCGATTGTTCAAGAAGTGTATGATAGGCCTCTTGCATACTTTCCTTCCATAGGGAAGGTGGGGCAAAAAGTGATCGGATCTCCTCTTTGTCCACATGATAGGCTGACGTCTGAAAATAGCCATGAAGATGGATTCCGTCATCTGGCAGGGAAGGAAGAGGGGCATACATGGTAGGAAGGGATTCATGCCATGAGAGTAGGGTAGAGGGAAGGTGATCCACAAGAAAGGGCAGAAATGCATGACAGATGGAATCCCAGTAGAACGGACGCGATCCATTGGTGGTCTGGCGAAGAATACGAAGAGTGCCCTTCTCCCGCTTTGCATAAGAATATGCAGCGGCCAACTGAAACAATTGATTTCCTAGGCCTCCCATGATGTTCACCGTTACTGTGGGAGGAGAGAGAATGCGAGTGATTGCTGTGTTTATGTATTTGCTCCATGTAGTAAGACCAAACGATGTATAATGCCCTAAATCGTCTGTCATGATCTCTTCTTGTGTATAATCTGTAAGAACATCGGATGGTTTTATGATGGGAATATTATATTTTTTACAAATGTCCCCTAATAGTGTAATAAGATTATTTCTTGATTCTATATACGTTCCATTTCTTTTAGAATTATAGTGAGTAACAACGATTATTTTCTTTGGTTCAAGGAGTTTCTTAATTTCTAATAGGTCATTCTCAATCTCAGTCGGTGTTTGTTTTCTACATGTAAAATGATCCAGAACGATTTGTGGGGTATTCCGATGATACGAAGAAAATCGCTTATCTACACATAAATGATGTAAGAAAAAATCTTCATACATATATGTTTTATCAGAACAAATCTCAATGACACACATAGTTGATTTATTAAATAACGTATGATACATAGAATCATACATAATAGGTTTATTATGTATAATGCCTGATCTAAAACAGAGAGTATCGTATGGTGGCGAAAATGTCTTTTCGCCGAGTAAGAACTTAATTTGCTGTATGACCTCCTTTGTTGAATGCGTATAATTGAGAAGGTTATTTAGATTGTTGTTATTGTTTACACCATTGATTCTACATGTTCCAAATAGGGTGATCGCCATTTGTATGATATCATAAAAAAAAATAAGAAAAAAAACTGCAGATGACCTGTATGCATCCCGTATATCTATTGTTAGAAAGAGAGTCACGGGTAGGTATTTCCATAGCGATCCATGTATTCCTCACAACTAATCGATTGGTTTAGATTTCGATAAAAATCACTGTAGGCGACTGCTTTCTGATAGTTTTCTTCAATAACCTCCCGATAGCTAGAATAATAATCGGAATGAAGAGTGGAAAGGCGGGACGATAGTTCCTCCACGGACGTCGTAGAAAGAATAATCCACCCTGTGGTATTGAAAAACTGATGAATGTTAACCCCTCCGTAATAAAGAGGGATGGTTTTGGTGATCAGACAGTCAATGAGTTTCTCACTGAAATAATTCCGCTGAGTTGTATTTTCAATAATGATCGCAAACTGAAAGGTGTGAAATAAACTCTCTTTATGATTCGTAGAGGTATTGCTGATCAAAAAAGGGTTGTTTCCCAGATCGGGTAGATGTGGCTGTTGCACAGAAGAACGAAAAAAAGTAATCGGCGCATGTGACAACTCATGTTGACGATAATGAATGGCCTGGCGAAACAGATGACCCGCGGACTGATTAATGCATTTCGATCCTGCAAGCGTGCTGATCTTGTATTCTTTGAGAGAGACATCGATGTTTTGATAATACTCGTGAGAAATCCATGTTTGTGCTGCAATATAAAATCGCGCATTCGGGCAGCAGACCAATATGTCGTGATCATAGGTCATAATCGTATGAAATCGAGAGGCATTCTGGAGCACATAGGAAATGTGATTCTGAATGATACGGGGTTCACACTGAAGAAACACATAGGCATGCGTATTGGATAGTTGTATGGTATCGTCGTCGACAATGATGATCGCGGGTTCAGGAAGATGGTTGATCGAAGTAGATGGGCGAAACCAATAAGAATGAATGATCGTATCTGGATGTGTCATCTCGTTAGAAGAGGGATAGAGGGCTTTATATCTGTCCAGAGGGGATTGTCTACGTGATAAAAATTGATTTCCATGTTGTCCATCTATGATATAGAACATGGTAACCTATCAGTGTGACATCTGCCAAAAGTCGTTTGCTCAGAAGGGGCGTTTGGCTGCACATAACGCTCGCAAACGCCCCTGCAACAAGGTTTCCATGGAACAAGACCCCTCCAAGGTAGACTACTCCATAAAAACAAATAAAGAATTGATTGCACTCTGTAAAGAAAAGGGTATCAAAGGATACAGTGGGAAAAAAAGAGATGCATTACTTGATCTGATACGTTCTCTCCAAGACACGGGAAAAAAGAGAACGAATACGAAGGATCAGTTCTATACAAATGATCGCGTAGCAACATGGTGTATTCAGCGTATCATGGAGTTACTTCCTGTGACGCACACGTATGTATGGGTCGAACCATCGGCAGGAAATGGGGCATTTCTTCGTCCTCTTCCTGCTTCCTGTCCTACCATTGGATTGGACATCGAACCCAAAGCGAAAGGGATCCTTTCCCAGGATTACTTGACATGGCAGCCTCCCACAGGAAAGATCATTGTCTTTGGAAATCCTCCCTTTGGAAAGCAATCCTCCTTGGCCAAAGCGTTCATTTCCAAAAGTTGTGAGTTTGCCACGGTGATCGCCTTTATTCTTCCGAAATCGTTCACGAAACCGAGTATGTATCGTGCATTTGATAGGCAGTTTCATCTTCTTCAGTCGACTGAACTAGAAAAAAACGCCTTTGTGGTGAATGGTTCTGCATACGATGTTCCGTGTGTCTTTCAGATCTGGCAGAAAAAAGAGACCGAGCGAACAGTAGAGGAGAACATACTCCCGTGTGGGTTTACCTATGTCAAACCACATGAACCCTATCATATTGCCTTCCGACGAGTTGGCGGTCTTGCTGGAAAGTGTTATCCATCAGATGGAACTGCATATAGTGTTCAGTCTCATTACTTCCTCACCCTTCATGAAGACGTGAGATGTCATATTGATCATATCATAGAACGGATCAATCAGCATACATTTCCAAGCAATACCGTTGGACCCCGAAGTCTCTCTAAGTCAGAAACAAATGAGGTGATCAATGCGATTCTTGTGGAGGCACGTCACACAAGGCCCGCAGACCCCACACCCCTCTCCTGAAGACATTCTGACCCCCTATGCACCTTCCCTTTCGGTTTAAATGTGCGGCGAGAGGATACCATCTGAGGCGAAAGAACACCCCCGCGAAATTCATTAGTATTGCTTTTGGCAATGATCCGAGATGGATCATTCTCTATAAACCGCTGGAAATGATTGAAGGAGCATTGAAGTCTACTCTGCGTGCTATTGCACTTGATATCAAGATGGATGGCGCCCGAGCGTGTCTGTAAGGAATCTCGTATCTCATACATACTCTTGCGTTCCTCTTCCGTTGGTTTCTTTTTCTGAGGAATGGCTTTGACTGCCCGATCTAGTCGTTCGATCTCTGAGCGAGTGAGCGATCCAAAGAGGGCCTCACAAGAATCGGTGAGATCTATCTCGATGATAGAGGTGATCTTTTTTATATTGGTCTCTTGGATATAATGAATCACAATCATGTGAAGCGGCTTTCCACTACGAACCGAATCATAGACGCGCAAACAATCTGCCATACAGACCATATTGGGGTGACCCGTTGTTTTGATCGATACGTCGCAATGATCCAAACGGTTTAGTTCTGCAGGGATGTCCACCTTACTCGTATAGGGGATGCTATGTAGTTCTTCTTCTGTCATGTGGTAGATCATACGCATGATCTCTTTTTCTAAGGAGAATCCGTGACCCTGTGTGGGGACACTTCGTTTCCCCACACCCCTCTCCCGTGAAGATTCGTTTTTCTCTGTGGGGACACTTCGTTTCCCCACACCCCTCTCCCGTGAAGATTCGTTTTTCTCTGTGGGGACACTTCGTTTCCCCACACCCCTTTCCCGTGGAGATTCGTTTTTCTCTGTGGGGACACTTCGTTTCCCCACACCCCTTTCCCGTGGAGATTCGTTTTTCTCTGTGGGGATGCCTCGTTCCCGTGGCTCTTCTGTGGGGATGCCTCGTTCCCGTGGCTCTTCTGTAGGGACGCCTTGCTCCCGTGGCTCTTCTGTAGGGACGCCCTGTTCTTGTAGAGCATCAAGTGTCTCCTCAGGTTTTCTCTTCATCTCATGAGTGTCTCGTTTTTCTATCGAGTCACATCTCTTCGCTGGAGCCTCCGTAAAAGGCTCCAGCGAAGAACGAGATTTCATCTTACATGTTCTCTTATCATGTCCTGGTTTCTTACAGATCGAGCACGGCATAGTATGTAATGATTATGATAAGATCATACTCTCTTTCAAATTTATGATAATATAAATCTATCGATGCGTGGGAATGACGCGATACAAACCATATGGTCCTATAGATGTCGTGGGCCAATCGTGGAATTCCTCGACGACGAGATCTGTCTCAGATTCCGGTCGAGGCGCGACCTGTGATCCTCTCTCGTGCAGAGCGTCCCGAAGTCATTCTCTCTGAATCTTTTCAATACAAACCGGTCAATGAAATCATCTATCCCTCGCATGATTCCCGCGTGCATGATTCTCGCGTGCATGATTCTCGCGTGCATGATTCTCTCTTTGATCTTATGACCCCTCCTCCTAAAAAGATGGAGAAAGTCTTCCCTCATGCAAGAGAACTCCGCCACAATGATCAATCGTATGTATTTGTGATTCTTCGACATCTTCGCAATGCACAAGATAATGCCTTATGGACAGCAGCATATCAATCGATTCGCACCCATTACACAAATCGGATTATTATCATCGATGATAACTCGCATGTCAATACATTCAACGGATCTCTTGTGAATACAGAAGTGATCGAAAGTGACTACCGCGGCGCAGGAGAAATTCTCCCCTATTTCTATTTCTTTCAACACAAATGGGCCGATCGGATGATTATTCTTCATGATAGCATGACCCTTCATCGCCCTTTTCGATCCGCTGAACTAGAGGGGATCCTCCGATTTCATTGGCATTTTTCAATCAAGGAGAACACCTATCATACCAAGATGGCGCTCCAATTTTCCTCCATGCGCCATCACGAAGGGCTTCTTTCCTTTTTGAATGATACATCGAGTCAATGGAAGGGATGCTTTGGAGGTGCTGCGATTGTCTCTTATGATGTCGTCGAACATCTGGAGAAGAAATACGGGTTCTTTTCTACACTTGTGCTTTCCATCAAAACACGGAAGGATCGTGAGACATTTGAACGCATGCTAGGAGTAGTATCCTTTTTTGAGAAAATGGTGGAGATGGACACATGCTCTACCTTTGGTGATATCATTCGCTATCCTGGAGCCTTTACGGAGAATATGAATAAAGAGACAAGTGCCCATCAGGCTCAACAGGCGAATTATGATACTGCAATATTAAAGGTGTGGAGAGGCCGTTAATTCCCTGTGTTTAAAATGACATATTATGTTATTTCTTCTTCATAACATGTCCTCTTGGATTACAAGGAGACCTGCCCGACGAATGGTGGGGACACTTCGTGGGGACGCAAGCGTGTGCTTCACAAACACACCCCTCTCCGATGGAAAGAATGTGACACACACATTTCTCTCCAATGAAGTATCTATCGTAGAGACGCCAGCGGTGGTAGAGAAACCTGTGGTAGTAGAGAAGCCTGTAGAGAAGCCTGTAGAGAAGCCTGTAGAGAAGCCTGTAGAGAAACCTGTAGAGAAGCCTGTAGAGAAGCCTGTAGAGAAGCCTGTAGAGACGCCTGTAGAGGCGTCTGTGGAGATCGTGGAGAAACCTGTGGTGGTAGAGACGCCAGCGGTGGTAGAGAAACCTGTGGTAGTAGAGAAGCCTGTAGAGAAGCCTGTGGAGAAGCCTGTAGAGACTCCAGTGGTGGTAGAGAAGCCTGTAGAGGCGTCTGTGGTGGTGGAGAAACCTGTGGAGATCGTGGAGAAGCCTGTAGAGGCGTCTGTGGAGATCGTGGAGAAGCCTGTAGAGGCGCATGTGGAGATCGTGGAGACGCCTGTGGAGATCGTAGAGACGCCTGCGGTGGTGGAGATGCAAGTGGAGATCGTGGAGAAGCCTGTGGAGATCGTGGAGACGCCTGTGGAGATCGTGGAGACGCCTGTAGAGACGCAAGTGGAGATCGTGGAGACGCCTGTGGAGACGCCTGTGGAGACGCCTGTAGTAAAAGAGCTCGCCACGTTCACCTCTCCTCTTCTCTTGGTTGTTCGCTCTTCTCCTCCTGAACCCCTACCCGAACCACTCGCATGTCCTCACCTTTTTACAAGAGAACTCGCCTTTAAAGAGACCTATGACACCACCATGGCTCGCCTTGCTCTATTTCAGACATCCACCACACCTGCACTAGTAACCTTCATTCTTCCCACAATTCAACGTCCCAGCTTACAGCGCGCAATCACCTCTCTCTTGCAACAAACATGTCCAAATTGGAAAGCCATCATTTTATTCGACGGATGTCAACCCATGGTGAAGACCCTCCCCTCCCTCAAAGATCCGCGCATCATGTTTGCATCGATTGTCAAGACAGGATCTGTCTCCGCCGTTCATAGCAAAGCAGGATACGTTCGTAATGTTGGCCTTCATTGGGTGCAGACGCCATGGGTAGGATTCCTAGATGACGATGACTGTCTCACGTATGACTATGTAGAACGACTCCAAGAAGAATGTCGCATCGTCCCTACCGCGGACATGATTGTGTTTAAAATGATCGATAAGAAACTTATTCTTCCACCCCCTTCTTCCACTACGATTGTAAAGAATGAGATCGGGATCAGTTTTGCCTATCGATCTTCCCTTATCCAAGAGGGGTTTCGTTTTCGATCTTCTGAGCATGAAGATTACCATATGGTTCATACCATCTATCAGGCAGGGAAACAAGTCGTCTTCTCTCCGTATGTAACTTATGTGGTGCGGAACTCTATCTATCGTCAACCTGATACCATGGATCGTGTGCATTTCTTGTGAGTTTACTTCATATGAACAAAGAGCTGACCTGAATGATTCTGAACAGATGCAATGACGCCATCGTAGATGGGAAGAGCACGCTGAATCACATTCACCACATCAGGACACTGAAGATCATCCAGAATGATCCATCCTCCCTTCTTCACTCGCTTCATACTGAGCACGAGATCCTCTAGAATATAACGAAGGGCATGATTCCCATCAATATAGATGATATCATATAAGCCTGGAGGAAGAAACTGATCGGCATCGGCTGAGAAGCCACGATACAAATAGACCTTGTGTAGATCAGGAGGAGACAATTTGGAGATATTCTGGATCATCGTGTGATAAATGATACTCTGTTGGTTATGATATTCATCATATCCATCATAGTCAATCCACGGATCCACACAATGAACCACGGATCCCTTTGGGGCTGCATACGTCTTCAATAAACTACAGAGATTGGCTCCGTGATAGGTTCCAATCTCCAGAATCTTCATGGGTTCCGTGACGAGTGGGATGATGGACATCCAGTCACTCGAAATACGACAGACCTCTCCTTGGTAGCCTACAGGCAAATACTTCCTTGTCTCTTCAGATGCCTTGCGGACATCATATTTATACTCCATTCTATGTCATTCTTTGTGATTTCCTTTAAACTAGCTTGTAGAGACAGTAGGAAGAGACAACGGATCCACTTCAGGAAGAAGAATGGCATGAGACCGATAGGTGATCGAAATCTCAGACATCTCAGGAAGTTCATATTGATCGGATTCATTGGGAATGGCAAACGGATCGACCTCTTGGAGTCTACTCTTGTCTCGGTTACGTCGTTCTTGAGAAAGGCGGCGATGGTTTTCCTCCAGCATCATCTGCTGACAGGCCTCTCTTCCCGCAGGAGGATCTAGTGTAGGAAGACGGTCCATGAGCTCGCGCAGCCGCTCTTCATAGAGCACACTTGGTAGATAACGCGAGGTATACCACTCCCTGATCTGATCGATCTTCCCCATGACAAGGTAGGCATACATGGTGGAGGCATGAAGTGTCTTCTTTTCAGAAAGAATGGATCTCTTGCGATTCTGTTCATACTCTAGCTCGTCTTTGATGCGATGAAGAGACTCCTCACGAGAGAAGGGGCCATGGCGAATCTCATTCATGGCCGATAAGAATTCAGGAGTCTTTGTTTCCAGGCACCACTGAATAAAATGATGATAGGAACCGTCTGTCATGATCTCATAGATCTGTGCGACGGTGTAGGATCGTCCTCGATAGGGTTTCAGAGGAGACGTATGAACGTCTTCCAATCGGTTGCGATCACAATAGGATTGAATCTCTCTCCTCTTTTCTATAGGGTATTCATGATTGGTTATCATTCTATCCAGAAATTCCAGAGGAGTGTCTGTGCCCTTCATGGTCTGACACACGGTGCAGCAAGGGATAGAGGAAAGAAGGTATCCCTTTGTAGGATCGGTGCGATCAATTGTGTTGGAAGGGTTGCCACAATAAAAGCAGGGTTGTCCAAACAGTCGCTCTGCCTCTTCAAAAGGGATCATGAAGAAAAGCCCCTTCTCATAGGCGTCCTGTTGAAGAGCTCTCCATCTGTCCTTTGTTGTGAAGGGTTTCTCTGCAGGATGACATCGTGAATACATGGGGTGCTTTTTACAGTAGCGCTGCTCTTCGGTGGGGATGGTAGAAGGGCATCCAGGGGCCTGACAGGGAAATCCCTTTCTTCGTTTTTTTTGGCGGCATGTAATACAGTGAATATATCCTTGCGCACGATCCTCCTCAGTTGTCTCTTGTTCACATCCACGAAAAAACATCCCACATGGGTGTTTTCCCTGTTGGATCCACTGATCATAATCATAGTTTCGCAGATGATGGAGACAATAGTTGTGTTGGAGAGGGGGCAATAGACAGGGTAGGCCTTTGCGGGGTCCTTGTTGGACAGTGGCTCGACAGAGCTCCATCAGGTGGTATAAGATGGAGAGGATCATTTATATAGGATATCCATGTCCTTTGGAACCTAAAGATACATGATCGTATAACAGGTAATATGTTTTATTCTCAAGATGGACAAGATCGCTTTTTAGAGGAACATGTGTTTAAAGGATACAAAAATGGAACCTTTGTCGATATTGGGGCACATGATGGTGTCTCGCTCAATAATACATTACACTTTGAAATGAATCATCAATGGACGGGAATCAATGTGGAACCCATTAAAAAGGTATACGATCAATTGCAACGGAATCGCCCCACAAGTATTAATATAAATTGTGCGGTGTGCAACCAAGATGGAGAAACGGAGTTTCTCTGCAACACAGGGTATACCGAGATGATCTCAGGAATCAAATCCACGTTTGACCCACGACATCATCAGCGATTGCAAAAAGAAAATAAGGAAATGAATGCAAGCACAGAAGTGATCATTGTTAAGACTAAAAAAATGGAGACGATTTGTGATGAATATCGTATCTCTCATATTCATTATTTATCGATTGATGTAGAGGGTGCCGAATTTGAGGTTATTCGATCGATTCATTTTGATAAGGTCTTCATTGATGTGATTGGATTTGAAAATAATTATCCTGACACCAGTGAGCAGATCGTGCAGTATTTGCTCCAAAAGGGATTTGTGGTGATTCATACATCGTTGGATATTATTATGATCAATAAACAATCCCCGTTCTATACGCGCATGCTTTAAAGAGATGGACGCCGCGATTCACCCCCTATCTTTTTATGAACCGAATATCGGTATAAAAAGATAGGTATAG
>JACCDP010731941.1_pt1 | contig 13367 bp, 10 predicted proteins | sample 7445841 | NCBI WGS metagenome assembly JACCDP01 (sample SAMN15323441, study PRJNA562643) | freshwater metagenome | isolation source: river surface water | place: USA:Blue River Watershed | collected 2017-08-17
ATACTGCCAAGGGTGGCAATGAAAGGAGGAATACGGAGCTTGGAGACTGAAAGACCATTGCAAAGTCCAACCAAAGCAGCCAGAGCCACAGCCAGCAGAATCGGCACAAACAGCGGTAGCGGAGCTAGATCGGGATAAAAGCGCCTTGCGTAATCTGGAATCTGCAAGAGAGATCCTGCGATAACAGCAGCCAACCCCACCACGCGGCCAGCTGAGAGATCCACGCCTCCGCTGACAAGGATAAAGGCAGCTCCCAAAGCAATGATGAGCTTGGTCGCTGAGCTCAAGAGGATGTTCCGCAAACTTCCAAGCGATAAAAAGCTTGGGTCTTGAATGGAGATGGCTGCCACCAGCACAACCAATACGAGATAGATAGCGTACTGTACGATAAAATCTGTCAAGCGTTTCGCTGTCACCGTCTCATCCTTATAATATTCAAAGGTCTCAATGTGTTCGTATTAAGCTCTTTGGCTGTTGGCAGCCGGCGTCATAAACTGAGTCGCAAGGCGCAAGATCTTTTCTTCGCTGGCCTCTTCGCCCGACAGAATTCCTGAGAGGCGCCCTTCGCACATGACCGCAATGCGATCGGACAAGCCGATCAACTCCGGCATTTCCGAAGAGATCACCACGATAGTTTTGCCACGGCGAGCGAGTTCGAAGATAATGCTATAAATCTCTTGCTTAGCACCGACATCAATACCTCGAGTGGGCTCATCTAAGAGCAAAAGCTCAGGCTCGGTCAGTAGCCATCGGGCTAACAAAACCTTTTGCTGATTGCCCCCAGACAGATTCTTGATAGCCGTATCCATCGATGGTGTCTTAACGTGCAGCTCTTGGATGCTGCGCGCAGTATCCGCGCGACGCTTTGCTTCTTCGAGCCATCCACCGCGGCACACATAGTGTCCCTGGTGCGCAATCACGGTATTTTCGAGGATAGAAAGACTGGGGAAAATGCCTGTCGCCCTCCGTTCCTCAGTCAGCAAAGCCATTTTATGCTGAATCGCATCGCGCGACGAACGGATGTTCACCGTCTTGCCTTCGATGCTGATTTTCCCCTTTGCCAAAGAACGCAGACCAAACATGGTCTCGATCAGCTCTGTCCGTTGACTACCGACGAGGCCGCCGATACCAAGGATCTCGCCGCGTCGTAAGGAAAACGACACATCTTTGATACCGTTTGGAAGAGGCGAACTAAAGCCTTCGACGCGAAACCACTCTTCGCCAATCTTATGCGATTTTGGCGGAAAACGTTGGCTCAGATCACGCCCCACCATCTTCGAAATGATAGTATCGATGGTCAGCTCTTTGGCTGGCCAGCACCCAACGAGTCCCCCATCGCGCATGATGGTCACGTCGTCGGCGATCTGCAGGATCTCTTCCATCTTGTGCGAAATATAAATGATCGCCACCCCGCGCTTTTGCAGATCACGAATGACCGCAAACAGGCGCTCAACCTCGTCGCCTGTCAGCGATGAGGTCGGTTCATCCATCACGATAATTTTGGCATTTTGGGAGACGGCCTTCGCAATCTCGATCGACTGGATTTTTGAAACAGATAGGCTCCCAATCAAAACTTTGGGATCGATAGGTAGCCCGAGCTCAGCAAACACCTTTTGGCTTTCACGATACATAGCCTCGTGATCAACCCAGGAGAGCGGGCCCCACTTTTTCAAGGGAAAGCGACCGAGCCAAAGATTTTCCATCACACTCCTATCCTTCACAGGATGGAGTTCTTGATGGATCATGGCGATACCATGATCCAAAGCTTGACGTGGGTTCTTAAGCTGAACAAGCTGTCCATCGAGCCGAATCTCTCCGGCATCTGGAGTGTAGATACCAAAGAGGCACTTCATCAGGGTGGACTTGCCTGCACCGTTTTCGCCCATAAGTGCATGAACGGTTCCAGCCTTGACCTTGAGAGACACTCCATCAAGGGCCTTGACTCCGGGGAATTGCTTGCAAATCCCCCTCATCTCGAGCAGTAGTTCGGACATGTTCGACCTTTTCCTTCCTCGCCAGAGAAGGTCGCGCAGACCTTCTCACTTTCATGCCTGTTCGCAGTACTCTTCAGAGAGCCTCTTTCACATTGTCTTTGGTAATTTTCTTGTAGGGAACCCAAATATACTGCTTGTCGGTAAGGGTGTAGCCAGTATTGGCTTGATCAGGAGTAAGTCCTTGAGCCAGCACGTAGGAAAGAGCAAAAGTCGCTTTGCCCTGATTTTTTGCATCGTTTAACACGGTACCCAGCAGGGTACCATCTTCGAGGGCTTTAAGAGCTGGAGCCGTCGCATCCACGCCCACGACCGGCAGATATTTGCCGTCTTTGAAGTAACCGACGGCCTTCAGCGCTTCAATCGCACCGAGAGCCATATCGTCGTTATTAGCAAGCACAAGCTCGATCTTGTCTTTCTGTGCTCCCAGAAAGGCTGCCATCTTCTCTTGGCCTTTGATTCTGTCCCACATCGCGGTATCCTGGGCCAGCTTTTCGACCTTGAGACCTGCAGCTTCGATAGCCTCGATGGAGTGCTTGGTCCGCAGTTCTGCGTCCTGATGTCCCGGCTCACCGGTCAGCATTACATACTGAATCTTACCATCTTTGTTCCTATCCGCCTCAGGGTGGGCCTTGAAATAGTCGACCACGATCTCACCTTCGAGACGACCGGATTCTTCGGCCTTGGCACCGACGTAGTAAACCTTATCCCACTTCTTCATATCCTCGGGCAGCGGTTCGCGATTGAAAAAAACCACAGGCGTGTTGGCTGCCTTTGCCTTGTCAACCAAAGTCCCGGCTGCTGTGCGATCGACGGGATTGAGGGCCAGCGCCTGTACTTTTTTGGCCAAAAACAGATCGACTTTTTCAGACTGAACCGGCTGCTGGTTAGCGCTATCGACAAAGTTGATGGTCGCCTTGCCTTCTGCCGCCTGCGCCATGGCTGAACGAACGCCAGCCATAAATGTGTCTTCGTATTTATAGATCGCACTCCCGATCACGATTTCTTTTTTGTCTCCCTCAGGTTTTTTCTTGGTACAAGCAGGCAGAGCGCAACAGAGTCCGACCAGAGTGAGAGCTGTATAATATTTCCGCATGAGGTTTCCCCAGAGAGAGGTGTGGACGAAAAAAGTCTCGCTTCTCATCCTTATCGCAAAACACTAGTATCACTCAAGGAACAAAGTCTAGGGATGGACCGCGTGGCGTTCTTTGCATCCTGGTCGGCGCCGAGATGTTCGCTCACAAATTCCAGGGAGAACCGCCCCCGTGTTAGATGACAGATTGGACTGTACGCCCTTTCTAAGAGACGCCTCGCCTTCTCTCTTGCATCCCTTTTGCACGAGCATCGCTCAGACAGAGTCTGGAGAACTTTTATGCCTCGGACTTGCGGCTGGCCCGCACCGCGTACTCCTGACCAATCAAGGGGCTCGCCTCTTGGTCTGGCAAAGCGATGTTTCTCCCAATATCGTCGTCGGACCTCGTACCGCACGGGAGATTTTGCAGGATCAAGGCGCTATGGGTGTGAGTGTCGGGCGGGTCTGCAATCGCATCGCCAAGGGAGAACTTCCGCTGCATGGACAGCAAGCCCTGCAACTTCCTTGCAACGATGGCTCAAATCATCTCCACGGTGGCCCTCAAGGTTTTCATCAAAAACTCTGGGAGCTCGCGGGACATCGCCAAACCAAAGATGAAGCTGAGGCAAGTTTCACACTGTTTTCTCCTGCGGGTGATCAAGGCTATCCTGGTGCCGTCCGCTGCCGAGCCACATACCACCTGACGGCCAGCGGAGAGCTGACCATCACGTACCAAAGTGAAGTTTTCGAAGCTAGTACCCCTTTGAACCTCACCCATCATGCGTACTGGAACCTTAACCCCGATGAGGGCAATAGCCTGACGCATTCGCTGCAAAGCGATTGCGACCGCTACCTCATCACCGATCTCCAAGCGCTTCCTAGTGGCGAGATAGCAAGCGTGACGGGAACACTCTTCGACTTCAGAAAAGCGCGGACTCTGGGCCCCGAAATCCCGCCGGCGCCTCATCCGTCAGCTCCTGCAGGCTACGACGTCTTTCTGATAAGGCCTGACGAGCTCACCCAAAAGCCCCAAAGCACCTGGCGAAGATTGGCTCGCTTGCAGGATGCAAAAGCTCAAAGAGAACTTGAACTCTGGTCTGATCAATGGGGTTTTCAGCTGTATTCTGGCAATTATCTGAGCGCACCCTACGGTCAGTGGCAAGGCATCTGCATGGAACCCAGTGGGCTCATCGATGCCGTGCACCATCCGCAATTTCCATCGATATGGGTGAAACCTGGCGAGAGCTTGAGGCAAACGATGCAGTTCTGCTTGCGTGATGACAAAGGACGCCCCTAAGCAGGCGGCGTCCTCAGCTTTTCTTAACGCTGATCTTGTCCGAGAGTCTTGATATAGATGGGTTCTGGCACACCTTTCATGGTGAGCTCGTCCGCTTGAGACTCGTAAAGATCGAGCACAACAATTTCATTTTCACCCGCTTTTAACCAAGACGCTGGACAATAGAGGGTGCTCTGCGGACCGATGTTCCAATAGCGTCCCAGATTTTTGCCGTTCACGAACACCAGGCCCTTCCCAAAGCGACTCACATCTAAGAAACTATCGACGGGTTCGGAGAGTTGAAAGCGTGCCTTATGAAAGGCAGGGCCTCGCACCTTGTCCTTAGAAAATTGCAAGCTGCTCAGATCCGAGAGCGGCAAGGAGTAAATGTCCCAGTTGAGCAATTCGCGACCGTTCCAGAGTACCGCTTCGGTGATACCCTTGCGCTCGCCCATAATCTCCGTGGAAAAATTGATACGCCCCATATTTTCGACCAAGATATCGAGCGGTGTCTCAGCATCGAGCGTCGTGCTAAGACTCTGCCGCTTTAAGCGACGATCGAGCTGACCCAAGCGGCGTTCCCCTTGAAAGAGCAGGGCAAAGTCGTGGAGATCCCGCAGTTCAAGAGTCCCTTTGCTCGCAGAGGGTTTGGCATAACGATAGAGGAGAAAGCCGTAAGACTGATCGAGATCTTCCATCGAGAGCACTTTTTCCGAGCGTACAGGATCCTTGAGCAGCTGCCAGAGCGATGCTGACTCCTCAAAGCGAAAACTTGGGATACTCTCCACAGCTTTGTAGACCGGAATAGCCGGCAGAACTTCGTCTTTGGGCAGATAGCGTTGAATCATCGCCCGAATGCGCGCATATTTTTCGGTAGGGCGTCCAGCTTCATCAAGCGGTGCATCGTAGTCATAGCTGGTCGTGTCAGGCTTATACTGGTTTTTGTCCCAGTTCGCGCCGTTCATAAAACCAAAATTGGTACCACCATGGAACATGTAGATATTAAAGCTAATGCCACGGCTCAGCATCCATTCTAGACCCGCAACGGTCTCTGCAGTATCAGTCTCGGCGTGATCATTGCCGACGGTATCGAACCAGCCCGACCAGTACTCTCCTGACATTTTCACAGAGCCAGGACGGAACTTTTCGAGTTCGCGAAAGGGAACTCCCGGATCCTTGGTCTGACCGAAATTGATAGACATCGGCAACTCCGGCAGAGTTCCGAAACTCAATTCCCGCTGAACATTCGGCCTTCCCCAAACGCTGTCCGTCGTATAACGAAGACCTGGAAAAGCCGCTGCATAGGCATCGCCCATCGCCCGCATATAGGCCCGATCGGTCCCAAAGGAACCGTATTCGTTCTCGACCTGCACCATGAGAATAGGTCCGCCCTTGTCGATCAGAAGATCCTGAGTGACTTCTCCTACCTTGAGCAGATAGCGGGTGGCGGCTGTCACAAAGCGGGCATCGCTGGTCCGCACTTTGATATCGCGATCTTTGAGCAACCAGCTCGGCAGTCCACCAAACTCCCACTCCGCACAGATGTAAGGTCCTGGCCGCAATATGACCCACAAGCCTTCTTCTTTAGCAATCCTCACGAATTCAACTAAATCGAGCTCGTCACTAAAATCAAATTCGCCTGCCTTTGGTTCGTGTAGGTTCCAAAACACATAGGTACTCACTGTATTGAGTCCCATAGCTTTCATCTTGGCTAATCGATCTCTCCACACGGCTTTAGGCACGCGCGGATAATGCATCTCGCCACTTCTTATGACGAAAGGCTTTCCATCCAACTCAAATCGATCCCCTTTGACGACAAAGCGCGCGATGTCCTCAGCCTGTGCAAACTGAGCAAACATTGCGAGCACACAAGCCCACAATAACTGCTTCATGAACGACTTCCTCCCGGTGAATGCCGCAAGCCTTAGAAGGCTTGTCGACTGAAATTCCTCTATTCTATGAGAATCTTTCTCACTTTCCTCCATTTCCCTGCGAGAGACAAGCGCTTTAGTCAAGCCCCAGATGTTTTTTCGCCTAACTCGCTCCTGGGACTTTCGCTTGCCTTGCTTTTCCGGCATCGTCGATAATAGGAGACAGGGGGGCATTCCATCAAAGGAGAGATGTCATGCGAAACGCTTATGCATCACTCGTGGCAGGGCTGGGGTTTTTACTCATTTCTGGTTACGGGATTTCACAAGTCAGAGCGACTCTTCAACAAGAGTCAGGAGTCAGCGGCCAGGCCGAACTCACTTTTCTCGAACGGACTCTGCAGCTCAAGGATCCCAGCGGGCAAAGTGAGCTGACGCTAGGTCCGCTGGTAAAAATCGATGGGCAATGGCGAACGCCCTCAGGTGATTGCACACGCGATGGGGAGAGGATCCTCTGCCCGATTCAAGACTTGGGACAGCTCACGCTCGCGATAAGAGACAATACGCTGCGCCTCGGTTTTCTTGCACAACGCGCGCTCAGCTTTGAGGCTGTAGGTCTCCAAGGCAATCTCAAACTCCCCCATGCGATCGGTTGGCTCTCGCATGGATTTCAATCCTGGTCGCAAACGGGAGTCCTCTCCTTCGCTAAAAAACCTTCCCTGCAAGAGGTCGAACGAGCCCTAGCACAAACGGGCGAAGCCGAGGTCTATCGCCGCGGCAGCGAACTGTCCTGGTGGTACAGTTTTCTCGGCAGCGATCAGCTAAGCTTTCTTGCGGGAGCGACCACCGCCGAGCAACTGCGCTCCTATCTGCAGTTTCAACAGGTGAGTAGCGATCAGTACACCGTGGTCTTGATGAGCGGAGCAGGCGAACGCATCGCGATGACGGCAGACAGCGAAGTCGGTGAAAGCTGGTTTTTGACAACCGGCCCTTCACTCCAAGAACATATGGATGCTTATGCAGCTCAGCTTAGCTCGCGCCGCAAACAGCTTCCACAACCTGCCCTCCTCGGCTGGAACTCCTGGTACAACTACTGGGACGGCGTTCAGGAGAAAGACATCCTGAGTAATCTGCCCGAAGTCATCGACTTTTGGACACCGCGCCGACCCATCGACGCCGATCGCATCACGATCACCCTAGACGATGGCTGGCAAGTCCGCTGGGGAGATTGGACAGAAAATCAAAAATTTCCACGTGGCCTCGCTGGTCTGGCTCAAGACTTGGAAGCCAAAGGTGTGCGCCTCGGCCTCTGGTTTGCACCTTTTCTTGCAGATCCGGAGAGTCTCATCGCTAAGAATCACCCAGATTGGCTAGTTCCCGATATTTCCTACAAGAACCCTACGGGAAAAAGCTTCCGTATTCTCGACGTCACCCATCCAGCAGTCGCTGAACATCTGCAGTCCACCGTCAAACGCCTCTTAGCCAGCGGCGTGCGCCAGCTCAAAATCGACTTTCTGTTTGCTGGAGCTATGGAAGGCAAACGCACCAAAACTGTTACGGGCATCGAAGCCTATCGCGAAGGCCTGCGCCTGATCCGTGAGGCCGCCGGCGACGATATCCCCATCTTTGCCGTGGGTGCTCCGCCCCTTGGTACCTTCGATTACGTCGATGGCTGGCGTGTCGGAGGTGACATAGCTTTTAAACCTGCGCTGTTTGGTTGGCCTGGAGTTGGAGCTGCCTTCATATCAAACCAGGCACGAAGCATAGCTGGCCGACAGCCCTACTGCCAAGTCACCCTCTGCGATGGAGACCCTGCGCTCCTCCGGAATATGAAAGACGAGCTTGTGCAGCTCGGAACCTGGGTCGCAGCCAGCGCAGGTGGAGCCATGGTCCTTTCGGACAACCTCCCTGCGATCGACAGCAAGCGGAAGGAAAGCAGCTTTCAGCCGGCTCAGGTCACAAATGGGCTATCGGGACAGCCTGCCCGCCTTGAAAGCTATTTTCCAAGTCAAATCCCCCCCGAACTCAACAATATGAAAGATCGATTTTTTAGCGCCAAAGCCCTGGTGCCAGAGCAGTGGATTATGCCCGATGGCACGCGGGTTCGCATCACATTCTGACTCGAGATGTCGCCTCGCTTTGGCCGAGGCGACCGCCTTCATCCCGTCTTGATCCTTGAGATTTTCCTCCATTCCCGCTAAAGTCTTCGGCGACCCTATCATTGCGACGAGGACCTCATACGTGCAGCCCCTGCTCGAACTGCAAGATCTCACCAAAGCCTATCAATCGCGACCCGTTCTCGATGGTGTAAACCTCCAGGTCTACAAGGGCGAATTTTTTTCGCTCTTAGGTCCTTCCGGTTGCGGCAAGTCGAGTACTCTGCGTATGATCGCTGGTTTTGAGACGCCAGATCGAGGGACTATTTTGGGTTCGGGACGCGTGTGGAACAATCTCTCGGTCGGGGCCCGCGATTGCAATATGGTCTTTCAGAGTTATGCCCTCTTCCCGCATATGAATGTGTGGGACAATGTGGCTTTCGGCCTTCGCATGCAAAAACGCACTCCTGCGGAGATCGACCGTTTGTGCGCACAAGCTCTCGACTTGGTAAAGATGCAGGGCTACGCCAAGCGTCTCCCTAACCAACTCAGCGGGGGACAACAGCAACGCGTAGCTCTCGCAAGAGCGATCGCCCCTCAGCCGGCTCTGCTTTTGCTCGATGAGCCACTCAGCGCCCTCGACAAATCGCTTCGCCAAGAGATGCAGAGCGAACTCAAACAGCTGCAACGCCAGCTTCAGTTGACGTTTCTCTTCGTTACCCACGATCAGGACGAGGCGATGGCGCTTTCCGATCGCATGGCCATCATGGATAGGGGCAAAATCCTTCAGGTCGGTAGTCCCGAACAGATCTACGAGCACCCTACGTCGAAAACAGTCGCCACTTTTCTAGGGGAAGCTGATTTTTTTTCCTGCACTGCGCATGACGGTATTCTGCGCTGCCAGGCAACGGGCTTACACTTCCCAAGACCTGACACAGAAAAAGCAAACTCGCTCGCTGCCTGCGAGATACTGGTGCGACCTGAGTTTTGGTGCGTCCGCGAGCTTGCCAGCGAAGGCAGCATACAGGCTCAGATTGAAACTATGTCCTATCGAGGACGCGACAGGATTTATAGCCTAAGTCTCGCCGGAGGTCGTCGTATCAATGCTTTGGTCGAAGTCAGTGCTCCCTTTAGCATCGGGGATAGAGTATCACTCTCCTTGAAACAAAGAAGCTGGAAGACGCTCGACAAGGACGCACCATGAACCCGCGCCTAAGAACATGGGAACAGCGCAGCCGTCTGTGGTTTGCAGCCCTTGGTTTTCCTGGCGTCCTTTGGCTCTATAGCTTTCTCCTCTGCCCCCTCCTATTGCTCTTTGCTATGAGTCTTGGCTGGGACTTCGGCCAACCTTGGGATATTCGACAACTCCATTTCAACGACTGGCTCAAGGTCCTGACCCATCCCTACCGCAACATCATACTCCTCACGTTTTTACTCTCGGCACTTGCCACCTTACTCTGTCTCGGCCTTGCCTTTCCGCTTTGCCTCTATCTTTGGCGCCTGGGTCCCCGCCACAGTTCCTTAGCCCTCGGCCTAGTCCTGGCGCCCTTTCTGATCAATTTTCTCGTGCGCATCTATGCTTGGTTTGCACTCTTGCGCCCAGAAGGACTGATAGGCAGCTGGCTTGCCTCGCTTGGTTATCAACGCAATCTTCTGAGTTCTATCGAAGGCATTCTCCTCGGTCTTGTTTATGGTTATCTGCCTTATATGCTGCTGCCGATGTGGGCCTCGTTTGCGCGCCTGGATCGTCGCCTTTGGGAAGCTGCAGAGGACCTGGGAGCTCCACCGCTTGCCATAATCCGGCGTATTGTGTGGCCGCAATGCCGACCAGGAATCTTTGCCGGTTGTTTGCTCGTCTTTATTCCGATGTTGGGAGAGTACACCATTCCCAAAATGCTGGGTGGAGGTCTGATTCCAACCCTCGGGACTCTGATCGAAAGTCAGTTTTTCTCTGGTACGCGTCCGCACTGGAGTTTTGGGGCGGCCCTAGCTTTTTGGCTGATTGTGGGCGTAGCGCTGCTCTTGCTAGGATTTCGAAAGTCGCTGCGAGCCTCCTGGAGCAAAGGAGGTTTTCTATCATGAGAACAAAACCTAGACAGAGCCTGCTATCGCACTATCTAAGCCTCCATTTTATCGGCATTCTCTTTTTTTTCTACGCCCCTCTGCTGATCATGAGCCTTTATAGTTTCAACGGAGGTAATTTAGCCTTTCGTTGGCAATCTTTTTCTCTGCGCTGGTATGAGAAGATCTTAGCACAAGCAGATGTTTTGCAAGCGATCGCAAACTCTTTGATGATTGCGACCTGCTCGGCTGCTGGCGCTCTTCTGCTCGGAACCCTCTTAGCCTTAGGCCTTGAGCGTGGCAGTCGCAAGCTCAAAAGCTTTAGCGAGGGCCTAGCCTACGTACCTTTGCTGATTCCTGAGATCGTTCTGGGCCTAGGGCTCTTAATCTTTTTTTCCCGCTGGCTTCGGCCCTCGCTCAGCATCTTACATGTGGAGCTGGATTCCTTTGCAGCCGTAACCCTAGGTCACATCACTCTCGCCAGCTCTTATGTTATGGTGAGCTTAAGAGCCCAGCTCAAACACTACGATCGTACCAGCGAATGGGCCGCTTTTGACCTTGGTGCCTCGCGGTGGATCGTCCTCGTCCACATCATACTCCCGCAGTTGACCCCGGCTTTGATCTCGGGTTTTTTGATGGCTTTCGCCCTTAGTCTCGACGATTTTTATGTCAGCTATTTTGTGACCGTAGGAGGCAGCGGATTCAAGACCGTTCCACTTTATCTGTGGGGTCTCCAGGGCCGGACTGCCCTCACTCCAGAGCTCAACGCTGTCGCCGTGCTGATGCTTCTGATTTCGGCTCTTTGCATCATACTCGCTTATTACGTCACCAAGCACTCTCCCCTCAGCAAAGGACGTCTATGAAAAAGCTCTCTCTTCTCCTTCTCTTAATGGTCTTAGGAGCCTTCTTCTGGTGGCGAATCAAAGGATCGGCACAAGAAAGCTCGCGCAAGCTAACCCTTTATATCTATGCGAACTACCTCGATCCTACGGTCCTCGTAGATTTTAAAAAAGAGTATGGCATCGATGTCATCGAAGAAAATTGCAGCTCTAACGAAGAAGTCGAGGGCAAGCTCAAAGCCGGCGCCACGGGCTATGACATCATCGTCCCATCCGATTATATGGTGCAGCGCTTTGCCCAGCAGGGTCTGATTCAAGCTTTGGACCTCAGCAAAGTACCCAATCGAAAACATCTCAGTCCACGCTTTCAGCGCCCTCTGTACGATCCCGAAGGTCGGTTTGTGGTGCCCTACATGTGGGGAACCACTGGCATCGGTTACAATAGCAAGCTAGTCGGCCAGGCACCACATTCCTGGAAGCAACTCTTCGATCCCGAATGGCTCGTGCCTTTGAAAAAGCGCATCTCTCTCCTCGACGATCCTCGCGAAGTGGTTGGAGCAGCCATAAAAGCCAATGGTGGATCGTACAACAGCGCTGATCCAAAAGACCTAGACAAAGCTAAGGAACTCCTCACCCGATCGCTCCCCCACGTGAGCCGCATCGATAGCAACAGCTTCAAAGACCTGCTTGCATCAGGAGACATTTGGGTAGCCCAGGGCTATAGCGGAGATATCCTACGCCTTCGCAAAGAACTCCCCGAAATCGCTTATGTGATCCCTGACGAAGGTGGAGCTATCTGGGCTGATAACTTAGCTATTCCTAGCTCTAGCAAGAATGTTGATATTGCGCATCTTTTTATCAATTTTTTGATGCGTCCTGAGATCAATGCTCGTATAGCACGCACTATCCACTATGCAAGTACCAACGAAGCAGCCAAAGCCTTTATCCCCAAAGAACAGCTCGAAGATACCAGCATCTATCCGACACAAGAGATGCAGGATAAGCTCGAATGGTTCGTCGATCTGGGCGAACAAGCTGATGCTATCGACACCCTTTGGAATGAAGTCCGCGCCTTAGGTCCTCTTGAGGAAACCGCAAGCCCCTAGCGGACTTGCCAGCTTTCCATAATCCTCTCTAGGCAGCCTTCGCCCAGGTGCAGTTGGTAAGCATTTCCCACGCCTTCTCTCTGCCTACATTCACTACTAAAATGAAAAAAGCAGGCTTTGTCTGCTTTGATCGTCTTTGGGAGTGATGGATGCTTCGTTGTTTGCGCAAGGTTACCCGAGACTGGCTAGTCTTGGTCACCTCTTTAGTCCAGGTCCTCGTACCTGCGACTCTGGCGGCGCAATATTCCAATTCTGTGATCAATCAGTTGCTGGACAACCCCAAAGAACTCGCCAAAAACCTCGAAATTTCGCTTGCTGCGCATCCGAGGGAGCAGAACTCGAGTGACTGGGCTAAGTACTTCTACCAGCTCCAACAGGCAAACTATGAGGCTGAATTCGAGGTCCCTTTCGCATCCAAAGACATCACCTCCTTCGATATCGCAATACGCGCTGCAGAACTCAGCAAGTCCTCAGCCATGCGCATCGATCTTGAACGCCTCAAGCTCTATGCGCTCTCGCAAACCGACGACTTTAAGAACAAAGCTAAGTCTATTCAACAGCTCTACAATAAACTCCTGGCCGACCCTGAGCTTGCCTCACATCCAAATCTTAAAGCTCTCATAGTGGTAGATGCCTATCGCTTTTTACGCGACACAGATCTGCGACCCTTCAGCATCTCATACCTCGAAACCGCCCAGCGCCTTTTGCTTGAGTCGACTTTGGATGACTATGCAAAAATAAAAATCTATGACGCCATCTCGCAGGCCTACTATGACGAAGGTCGTTTAGAAGAGTCCAAAGAATATGACCTTAAAGTTTACGAAAGCTGCAAGAAAAACAACTGGCGCGCACGCTGCGCAGGAACAACACAAAATTTGGCCATGCACTATATCCGTCTCGAACAAAAGAACGACAACCGAAAAGCTCTCCCCTATCTCCAAGAGTCTGAAGCTTTAGCTCTCGCCATCAATGACTCTAGGATGCAAGCGGATGTAGCCTACTCCTACCTTAGGCTATATCAAAAACTTGAACAAACAGAACTCGCCCTTGAATTTGGG
>JACCDP010246850.1_pt1 | contig 13366 bp, 10 predicted proteins | sample 7445841 | NCBI WGS metagenome assembly JACCDP01 (sample SAMN15323441, study PRJNA562643) | freshwater metagenome | isolation source: river surface water | place: USA:Blue River Watershed | collected 2017-08-17
GCTAGAAGCACTAAAACAACCAGTTGTGCATTTAGTTAAGCAATTGTACCATCCAGAAAATCAAAGAAGTATTAGTCTTTCCGATTTAATTCGATTGTATGCATGGCACGGGGAGCATCATCTTGCTCAAATTGAGTTGGCATTAGTTAATAACGACTAAAAACTTTCCAGATTTGGAATGGAACTCGAATAAAATCTTTCAATCCGAGTTTAGATCCTTTTACATCTTCCCAACTTCGAAGAGGTACTTCAATGATCTTTTTCTTAATGTCGTTACCTAAACGTTGTTTTAGTCGTAACAAAATTTCTACATCAAACAACCATTGAGTAATGAATGGCTCAGACACAATGATATCCAAAACTTGCCTATCGAAGATTTTTGCACCGCATTGCGTATCGTGCACTTTCCATCCTAATCCTTGACTAATTATTGTAGCAAATAATCTACCGGAGTAATGTCTAAAAATTGTTCTATGGATTTCTGCTCCCAAGCGAGCCACGCGTGAGCCCATGATCAGAACATAATTTTCGGTTTTAGCATGATGGAAAAACCAATCCAATTCTGAAAATGGCGTAGCTAAATCGGCGTCCCAATAGCCGAAATAATCAAAATGAGGAATATTCAAATCGCCATAAATAAAATCTTGAGACTGATTTATAACGATTGAGTTAGTAATGCAATGGAACTGATTATCCAACGAAGGATTTTTTGTCATGCAACGCAATCCGTGTTGTATGGCCCCGGATTTTCCCCTATTGGTTTGATAGCTGCTAACCCAACAGCGACCTTTATTATTTTCTGATAAATTGTCACGAAGATTAACCAAAACTTCAGCCGTAGTGTCTTTACTTCCATCGTTAACAAAACAAATGGATAAATCAGGGTAATTATTCAGTGCGCTAATTATAGCTTCCTCTTGAAGTCGATTACTTTCATTGTAACAGGGGACAACCAAACAAATTCGTTGCATTGTGGGCAATTAAAGATGCCAAATTACAATAGATTTTACCAGTATTGAGTATCAACGACTAAAAAATAAGACTGTGAATGGAAAGTTAACGAAATGCCAAAATGTAATTTTACCTTTGGAAAGAAGATGAAAGTATTCCAGAATATTCTAGAAACCATAGGAAACACCCCCTTGGTTAGATTAAATTCCATCGTAAAAGACTTGCCTTGTGAGGTGTATGCTAAAATTGAAACTACCAATCCCGGCAATTCAATCAAGGACCGAATGGCGTTGCAGATGATTGAAGATGCAGAGAAGTCCGGTTTGTTAAAGCCAGGCGGAGTTATTATTGAGGGAACCTCTGGAAATACGGGTATGGGTCTAGCAATTGCAGCCGTGATTAAAGGATACCGTTGTATTTTTACCACAACGGATAAACAATCAAAGGAAAAAGTGGATGCTCTGAAAGCCTTCGGTGCGGAAGTTATTGTTTGTCCTACCGATGTGGAACCTGAAGATCCTCGAAGTTATTACAGTGTTAGCTCAAGACTAGCGGCAGAAATCCCCAACGCTTGGAAACCCAATCAATACGATAATTTAAGCAATAGCAAAGCTCATTACGAACAAACTGGCCCTGAAATATGGGATCAAACCGATGGTAAGGTGACACATTTGGTTGTAGGAGTAGGAACAGGCGGAACAATTTGCGGTACGGGTAGATTTCTCAAAGAAAAAAATCCGCGCATCCAAGTATTAGGAATTGATACCTATGGATCCGTCTTTAAAAAATATAAAGAAACCGGAATTTTCGATAAGAATGAAATTTATCCTTATATCACCGAAGGTATTGGCGAAGACTTTTTACCGGCGAATGTTGATTTTTCAGTGATTGACTACTTTGAGAAAGTAACCGACAAAGACGCTGCAGTGATGACCCGAAGAATACCAAGAGAGGAAGGAATATTTGCCGGTAACAGCGCAGGTTCGGCTCTCGCTGGATTGCTTCAAATGAAAGATCGTTTTAAGCCAGGTGATCTGGTTGTTGTGATTTTTCACGATCACGGTACACGGTATTTGGGTAAGATGTTCAACGAAGATTGGATGCGAGATCGTGGTTTCATAGAACCAAAACCAAAGAAAATAGCTATGGATTTAGTGAGTTCGCACGCATCGTTGCCTTTGTTGTTTGCTGATTGGAACCAGAGTTGCTCCGAAGTATTTGGGTTGATGCAGAAATATAAAATATCTCAACTGCCAGTAAAAGACCATTTGGGGAATTTTGTAGGCTCAATTGAAGATACAATTTTATATGCTTCATTGTTAAAGGGCGATATAAAGATGGAGGATAATGTTGAAAAGGTAATGTTGTCGCCATATCCCATAGTTTCATATAGCGATCCAATCGATAGAGTATCATTGCTAATTAACGATAAAAACCCAGCAGTATTAATGATGGACATGGGTGGAAATTGGCATATTATCACCAAGCAAGACATCATTCAAGGGTTTGTTAAATAGTGAAAATTTATGGCAGGTGTAATTATCAAGACCCCAGAACAAATTGAAGGTATCCGTGCAAGTTCGCAATTAGCAGCGCAAACACTCAAGTATTTAGAACAATTTGTAAAACCTGGAATTTCTACCATTGAAATAGACCAAAAGTGTGAAGAATTTGTTCGCGATCACGGGGCTATTCCTGCAACAAAAGGTTATCGAGGATACAAACATGCGTCGTGCATTTCGCCCAACGATGTGATTTGTCACGGGGTTCCAAATTCCTATGTGTTGCAGGACGGCGATATTGTGAATATTGATGTAACCACAATCCTAAATGGCTATTACGGAGATACATGTAAAATGTATTATGCGGGTCAACCATCGGAATATGCTATGCGTTTGGTGGAAGTGACCAAAGAATGTCTGCATATAGGAATGGAACAGTGCAAACCAGGCAATCGAATGGGTAATATTGGATATTATATTGCGAAACATGCGCAATCCAATGGATATAGTGTGGTGTATGAATTTTGCGGGCATGGCGTAGGCGTTAAATTTCATGAAGCCCCCGATGTTCAACATATCGCCGATTTGAATTCAGGCCTGATAATGAAACCAGGCATGACCTTTACCATTGAGCCAATGATCAATGCGGGCAAGGCGAGAGCAAAGATTGATCGTAAAGACGGTTGGACAGCTAGAACCATAGATGGCAGATTATCGGCCCAATTTGAACATACCATTTTAATTACAGAAACAGGTTACGAAGCACTTACGGATGTATTCCATGACTTTTAATCAATAACATGATAAATTTATTTTCGATTCATACGGGTAATTTCCATTTGGACGGTGGAGCCATGTTCGGGGTAGTTCCCAAAACAATATGGGAAAAACAGGTAGCAGCAAATGAAAAAAACTTATGTAATTGGGCGATGCGGTGTTTGTTGGTTGAAAATACAAGCAATAATCGCAGAATTTTAATTGATACCGGAATTGGATCGAAGCAATCAGAAAAGTTTTTTGGATACTACGATTTGAATGGGGACTATTCATTGATAAATTCAATCCAAATCGCTGGATTTCGTCCGGAGGATATTACCGATGTTTTGCTTACCCATTTGCATTTCGACCACGCAGGCGGAGCGGTAAATAGGGTGGACGACCAACTAATTCCTGCATTTCCAAATGCAAAATATTGGGTTAATGAACAACATTGGAATCATGCCCATAATTCCAATCCACGAGAAAAAGCGTCATTCTTAAACGAGAATTTTGACGCACTGTTGGAACATGGGGTTTTACATTTCATTAACGAAGATGAGGTATTAGCAGATTGCATCGAAATCAACGTCTTTAATGGTCATACCATAGGCATGATAGTACCTATAGTAAACAATGGGTCGTATAAAATTGCTTTTGCTGCCGATTTAATTCCTTCTGCCGCTCATATTCCTGTAAATTATGTTATGGGATATGATATTCAACCACTCATTACAATGAAAGAGAAATCTCAATTCCTAAATCAGGTAGTAGAAGAAAATATTCTATTGTTTTACGAACACGATTTTTATACCGAATTATCTACGGTAGTTCGAAACGATAAAGGCCTTTTTGTGAAAGGTATCGAAATGAATATCAATATGTTAAAAGGGTTATAAGTATTGTTCTTTGTCGAATTCGTATTAATTCTGCAGATACTTTTGTAAATCTAAATCTTCTCCTGTGATCTCGTAGTAAATAGCAGCTATAGCTTCTACTGCTAATTGTTGCGTTTGAGGATTGGTATTATTTAAATTGGAAGCCTGTCCGTATAAATTCATATTGTTAATATCCTTTTGTATCCGATAGGCCTCACTCCCTAATTGATACAATCTTACATCCAAAGGATTCTTTGGAATAATTAATTGCAAGGTTGTTAAGGCATCCATTGGTTTTCCCTGCATTAATTCTGCTTGTGCTTTATTGATAAAACCATCGCTATCCTTAGGTCTATAGTTGATGTATTCTTCCATCACTTTGGCTGCATCTGCAAATCGATTTAATTTGATTAAATAATCATACTTGGCATACAAAATTTTTGAATTCTCTGGGAAGTATTTATAACCAATATCACAAATTTTCACTGCTGAGTCCAATCGATTGGTACTTGCGTAAGCAGCGGATAAATAAAAATACAATTCACTCCGTGCTTGGTCCTTTGATAAATAACGACTTAATAATTGAATACCTTCTTCAAACCTATTGTCTTCAATGGCTTTGATTCCTAAATAATCATCCGTAGATGGTCTTTGTATTACTATACCCACTGGCTTTCCCTCAACCATAGGCTGGTAAACCGTCCCTTTTGGATTGAATTCACCGCTGGTTAATCGTGTTTTATCAAAATAGGCATTGTAGAATATGCAATAATCCCATTTTTTGGAACTTCGATCATCAAAACGAGTGTATCCAACATGTACGTTTTTATCGTTTCTGCAGTAATATCGAACATGCTCCATTCCGTACGATAATACTTCGAACTTTTTCTCGGGATTTTTCCTAGCCACGTTTTCTAAAAACCAATCGGTACTTGGTTTTAGACTCGCCAAGTAATAATCCATTTCATACTCTCCATATGCTTGTTTTACGCCTCCATAAACTTCATTGAAATAGATATAGGATAATGGGTGATTTTTTGCGATGTGAGAGGCCGGTGATAACAAACCAATAAGTAAAAATAAGGGACCAATTATTTTCCCCGATTTGATCTTTGTTGCTAAAAATTCGCTAATTATGTAAAAACCATAGGAGGAAATTATAACCAACGAGGGCAACGTAAACATAATTTGTCTTATACCTCCATACACTTGCGATTTTTGTAAATAGATATAAAAAATTGGGAATGCTGTAGCAAAAATCAATAGAAATAATTCAGTTGAAAAGTACTTTGTTGCTTTCAGAATCGACAGTAGAATTCCAAAAGCAAATCCAATCAGCAAGATAATCGGTGTGGTTATAAATAGATAATTTGTTAAATACGATAAAGGTAACATGTCCGAATCATATAGTTTGCCATCATACAGCTGTCGAAGTGAAACCGAATAATTCGTAAACTCTTTTAGTGCCTTCATCGGATTGTCTATGGGATTATCCCATCCATAGGGCCAAGGCAATATTCCAAAAACGTAACTTGCCAATCCCAAAACCATCAATCCAAAAAGCAACTTCCAAAATCCTTTCCAACGCAGTTTTAAAGCATTTTCCCATCCGAGATTCTCTAAGAATTTTAAACCAGCATACATAAAGAAAATTCCAACCGATAATAGTCCACCTATACGAATACTAATTCCAAGCGCTGTCGATAATACAAGTCCCAATGCTGAATTCCAGCGGAAATTTGGCCAGCTGTAGAATGTTTTTATGGCATAATACAAACTCATTACGTAACCCAAGGCAAAAGGAATATCTTTGGGATTGTTCATGGCTTCTCCAAAAAAACGAGGCATGAAAATCACGGAAATCATGGTTATCGTGGCCCAATTCCAATTCCCTTTGGTGAGTCTCCGGATTATTAAGCCCGCGTAAAAAGCAACCAAAAATCCAAAAATAGCATTCCAAAAATGTCTAAACGACATTACGTCTTCAATGCCTAGCCAATGCCCTAAAACCGTAGTGAACGTATCAAAACTAGAGCCATATACATGCATTAGTCGATCTGGATCTTCGATAGTTGCCAATCTAGAACCGTAGGTGGAATAATTCTTGGTTAGGGTAGGCATCCGCTGAAATTTCAAATCATTCGTATCGATGGGGATTCCCAATCCAACGGGTTCCAAATAATAATTAGCAATCAACTTAGAATATTCATACTGCGTAAATTCATCCCCAGATATTGCAGCAGAACGAGACATGAAGGTCATTGCTATCAAACTCAATAAACAAGCTACTATAAATAAGAATCTTCCATAGGAATTTTTTACATTACCAAAATAGTATGCTAGTGAAGTTTTAAAACCAGTGGAGAACTGATTTGCCCATGTGATGGTTGATTTTTTTGGCTCACCAATCTCGATGATGTCTTCCGATGCTCCTACCTTCTCGGCTACATAAAACAGTTCGAACAAAGTTTGGGGTGAGAAATTTTGATTTAGTATAGCCTCGAAACAACTTCGATTAATAACTATATAATGTGGATGCAAATCTTCGGGCTTAAATCCCAAGATCATTTCCCTCGAAAGATTTCCAGTACTTTTGTTTTTTCCTACAATATAAACAGCACCCTTTTTTTGTTGGAGTATTCCATCTACTTTTTTCGCATCCACAGGTTTAATGCTACCATCAAATGCAATGCAGTAATTCAAATGTACATCGGACTGGAAACAATCTGCAATAGTTTTCCATTGGTCAAATACAACCGACGTACCTTTTATGGTAACAGTGGATGATGCTTTTGATTCCGAATTGTTTGAATTAGAACTCGGCTGTTTTGAATTAGTCTTTGCCATAACTACTATTTGCAAACTTAATCAATACTCAGTTTCCTAACCTATCTGTTGTGTAAAAAATACAAGTATTGAAAATTTATTTGGAGTTTCTGCAAAATTTGGACTATTTCAATCTCCAACTGTTGGCATTTCAATATGTTTATGCTAATTTTGCCGCCCACTCAAAGGAGGAACATTTCATTGACAAAAGAACAAAATCAAGAAAACGTTGAAGAAACTCTAAAAGTTTCCAACCAGAAATCAGCTGCAATTAGCAGCGCACATGACGATTTCGACTGGGATTCAGACGGTGCTGGATTCCAATCTTACTCTACAGGCGATCGCGAAAAAATGGAAACTGCGTATGTGGCTACATTCCAACCGGTTACTGAAAAACAAGTTGTTAAGGGTACCGTAGTAGCTATTAATGAAAAAGATGTTGTTGTTAACATTGGATTTAAAAGCGACGGTCTAGTATCACGTCAGGAATTTCGTGATATGCCCGATTTGGCCATTGGAGATTCAGTAGAAGTGTTTATCGACACGGCTGAAGATAAAATGGGTCAGTTAATTCTTAGTCGTAAAAAAGCTTTACAAGAAACAGCTTGGGAGAAAATCGTTGAAGCCCACAACAGTGATGCTATAGTTACTGGATATGTTCGTTCTAGAACAAAAGGTGGTTTGGTAGTAGACGTTTTTGGATTTGATACCTTCCTTCCTGGATCTCAAATTGATACAAAACCTGTTAGAGATTACGATCAGTATGTAGGAAAAAATATGGATTTCAAAATTGTTAAAATCAATGAAATCTATAAAAACGTAGTAGTATCTCACAAGGTTCTTATCGAAGACGATATTGAAGCTCAGAAGTCTGAGATTTTGTCGCGTCTAGAAAAAGGACAAGTATTGGAAGGTGTAGTTAAAAACATGACATCTTTCGGTGTTTTTGTTGATTTGGGCGGAATTGATGGATTATTGCACATCACCGATATTTCTTGGGGTAGAATCAATCACCCTGAGGAGGTATTGAAGTTAGACGAAAAAGTACAAGTTGTAATCTTGGATTATGACGATAACAAAAAGAGAATTTCTTTGGGATTGAAGCAATTGACTTCTCATCCTTGGGATAATTTAACGGCAGATATTTTAGAGAATAGCAAAGTATCTGGTAAGGTAGTTTCGGTTGCCGATTACGGAGCATTTATCGAAATTAAACCTGGTGTTGAAGGCTTAGTTCACGTAAGTGAAATGAGTTGGAGTTCGCACTTGAGAAATCCTTCTGAATACCTAAAAGTGGGAGATGATGTTGAAGCGTTGGTATTGTCTTTAGACAGAACTGAGCATAAGATGTCATTGGGCATTAAGCAGTTAACCGAAGATCCTTGGATCAATATCGAAGAAAGATATCCTTTAGGAAGCAAACATTCCGGTGTGGTTAAAAACTTGACTTCGTATGGTTTGTTCTTGGAATTGGCCGAAGGTATCGATGGCTTGGTTCACGTTAGCGATCTTTCTTGGAACAAGAAAATCAAGCATCCATCTGAATTTACCAAAAAAGGAGAGAAGTTGGATGTAATCGTTTTGGAAGTTGATAAGGATAACCGTCGTCTAAGCTTAGGACATAAGCAATTGGAAGAAAATCCTTGGGAAACGTTTGAAACTATTTTCACATTGGGTACTGTTCATGAAGGAACCGTTATTTCACACAACGATAAAGGTGCAACCATTCAGTTACAATATGGTGTGGAAGCTTTCGCTCCTGCTCGTCACATGAAAAAAGCGGATAACAAGCCTGTGAAAGACGATGAAACTTTAGAATTCGAAGTAATCGAATTCTCAAAGGATTCTAAGCGTATCATTGTTTCTCATACGAATGTGTGGAAAGGTGCTGAAAAAGCTACCAAAGAAGCCGACGTGAATAGCAAGGAAAAAGCTAGAAAGAATGCGTCCAAAGCGGTGAAGAAAATCAACCAAACTTCCGAGAAAACCACATTAGGCGAATTGGGAGCCTTGGCCGAATTAAGAGCTCAATTGGAGAAGCAAGAAAATGCGCCTGCAGAAAAGCCAGCCAAAGCAAAGGAAACTAAAAAAGTTGAACCCGTTGAGACCACAGAAACTGAAGGTAATAATTCATTGAAGTCCTTATCTGGTGTTGGACCAGCTATGGAAAAGAGAATTGTTGCTTTAGGCATTAACAGCTTAAATGATTTGAAATCATTAACGGAAGAGGCGATTGCCGCTAATGTTGAGAAAGATTCAAAGATTTCAGCAGATCAGTGGAATAAATGGATTGCTGAAGCTAATAGCTTATAAAATTCAACAATAATCTGAAAGAGGCTATTCTTAATCGAATAGCCTCTTTTTTTTATACTACCTTTGCAATTGCTTGATGGAAGAACAAATTATCTCTGCTTTATTGATTTCTGTTTTACATGGTTTGATTCCGGGACATTGGCTTCCATTTTTAGCCCTAGCTAAGCAAGAAAATTGGTCCATGTCAGTTACATTGAAATATACCTCAATGGCAGCTACTGCCCATGCTTTAGGCACCATCATTATTGGACTTGTGGTTTATGGTATAACAGTATTCGGAAGCTCTTGGCTATCTTACATACAAGAATCAATTCCTTCTTGGATTTTAACCGATATTCCATTTGAGAAAACCGGAGGTATTTTACTGATATCTATGGGTATTTTCTTTTTATATCGGCATCACAAACATAAACATTTCCATTTTCCCATGGAGGCTGTTAAAAAAGGCAATACGTGGGTACTTGGGAGCATTTTAGTTTCATTATTCCTTTCTCCATGCATGGAAATAGAAGTATATTTTGCGACATTGGCCACAGAAGGATTTGCCGTGATTTCAGTCCTTATGATTGTATACTTTTTTGCAACCTGGATAAGTATGACCGCAGGTGTCTACATGGGTTACTCCGGCTTACAAAAGTGGAATTCACATAGACTTGAACACAATGTAGGGATAGTATCTGGAGTAATAATGATTTTATCCGGCTTGATGTTGATTTACTTTTAGACCTAGGTATCGGTCAATTGCATTGTGAATTAAATACAATACAGGAAGTAGCACTACAGCTACCAAGATTTTATATACATAGTTAAAGGTGCCTACTTGCAGTACCCAAATCAAATCATAGTTTCCCCCCAAATAAAAAGCGATTATTAATACTACATAGCTGTCAATGAATTGACTAACTACCGTACTTCCTGTTGCTCTTAACCAAATGGAATTTCCACCAGTTTTCGCCTTAATCTTTTCAAAAACATAGGCGTCCGTTATTTGTCCAACTAAAAATGCTACCAATGATCCTATAATGATCATCAGTCCTTGTCCGAATAATGCATTGAAAGCTACCGACATGTTGTTTAATCCCTGATTTTGACCACTATTCACCCAAAAATCAGCACCTTGTAATGCCATAATTAATCGAACAATTACAAACGAATAAACCAAACAACCTACAGCAATCCAACTCAATCGTTGTACTCCTTTTTTCCCGTAATATTCATTGATTACATCGGTTAAAATAAAAACCAAGGGCCAAATAACAACTCCTGCGGTCATATTGCCATCCAATTTGCTACCTAATAGAGGAAACTGAAAAGGGTCTAGCCCCAATGTTTTTTCTAAACTGAATATTTTAGCCCCAACAAATTCAGCAATTATAGCATTGGTTAAGAAAAAAAATCCTAGAACAATATATAATTGATTCTTATTTTCCGTTTTGTAATCTGAATGCATGAGATACATACAAAGTAATATTAATTCTGTTTGTGTGCCAAAGAATAGACATTATTTTTATTGTAGATTATCGATAAATTAATATCCAAATTTTGGAGAGATTTTTGCCTTTACTAACAATATGCGTGTAGTTTTCATTTTTATCTGGTTTGCTGTTTGCTCCATCAATGCCCAATCGAAATTCGATTACTATATGACAACGGGTATTTCTTTGGATAACAAAGGGAAATCTCAACTTGCCGTACTGTATTTTGATTCAGCTATCTCCTTGAATGAACGCTCTGAACAACCCTGGTTCAGTAGAGGCATCGCAAAAGTGCATATTAAAAATTTTTCTGAAGCAGTTGTAGATTTCAATAAAGCAATTTACCTACAACCAAATTTGGATGTGGCCTATTTATATAGGCACATCGCGTATAGGCAAACGGAAAATTTTCAATTTGCGTTTGGGGACATCAATACATTTTTAACCATGAAACCCAACGATACCATTGGAAGAAACTATCGATTCGATTTATCGTTATTATTGGAAGAATGGGATCAAGCCTTTGAAGATTTAACCTGGTTGTCGAGATTAGGAGAAACTACCTACGCCAATCGCTATTTGAAATTTAGCTCGGCCATGGAACAATCTAAAGCCTACGATATTTTAGCTCGATATGTAGAACAATTAATGAATGAAAATCCTACCAACAAGAATTTCAGGATAACCTTAATTTATACACAAATTCAAATCGGTAAGTGGGAACAAGCATTAAAAAATGCCAATATCATGTTATTGGACGATCCCGAAAATTTAGAATTACTAAAAATTAAAGCCGATGCTTTGTTTTACATGAAACGAATTGCAGAAAGTGAAAAGATATTTTTATCGATTTTAGAGAAAAATCCATACGATGCTAATTTAATGGCCGATTATGGACATTGTTTATTGCAATTAAACAAATGGGAAAGTGCAGATGAATGGCTTACGAAATCTATACGAGATAAGAATGGTTCTCCAGCCTATGCCTACTTAGGTAGAGGAATAGCTCGTTACAATCTTGGAAAAATTGGAATTGCTTGCTCAGATTGGGAAAGAAGTTTATACCTCGGCGAAAAGAATGCAAAAATTTATCTAAATAATTTTTGTAAAGATTCAACTACAAACAATGGGTCGACATCGGTTAATAAATAAAATCATATCCATACTGATTCGTTGCAGTACATCCGTTTTGTTGTATAGCCAATTACTGGCTTGTACCAATCATACTTCCACGAATATAGTTGATAGGGATACAGCGTTTTTTTATAAAATACCGTACAATCAAATTCAGTCATTTCAAGTAGAAAAAGAGGTCCAGTTTTGGCATTATGCTATGCAATTGAGTCCAGATTCGGTGTTGATTTATACCCAACAAAAAAGACAGGTGTTGGCTAAACTTCACAAAAATCAAGTTCTCAATTTTAAAGATTCATGTTGCAAAGATTCGGTGTTCCATAATTTTAGATTTCACAACAATTTACCTTACAATCTTCCACTGAGATATTTGGAAGGTAAATCGAATTTTTATCAATGGGAACAGGTTAAACAATACATTAAACCCGCTGGACGTATATTTTCCGAACTGGACGTAAATCCAATCTACGCCCAGTTTGTCTTGTTAGTTGAATGTCCGTCAAATCCGTCAGGACGGTCATCTGCGGGTGCAGTAGGTCATTTTCAATTGATGCCTTTTGTAGCAAAAAAATATGGATTGAAAATTTCCATTGAAGAAGATGAGAGAACCGATTTGCAGAAAGGAGCCTACGCCGCAGCAATGCATTTTAAACAGTACTGTATTCCAATGGCAAATAGAATCTTGAACAAGCATAATATCCCTATTGAAGAAAATGAATTATGGTATCAATTATTTGTTTTGCATATTTACAATGCAGGTGCAGGAAATGTGGCTAAGGCGATACAAGTAGTACCAACTCAGATTGGCGGACCCGAGTTGATTAAGCAACTATGGCATACATCAGCGGGTGGTTTTAAAAACTCATCCCAGAATTATACACAGATAGCAATTGCTGCGTATTTAAATTTTATATCTAAATCTTAATTCAACTTTGTTTGTTAAACATTCTCAACAGTGTATCGGGCAATAGACAAATTTCTATATACGATTGTGGAAATTCTACGAAATTTTGGAGTGTCAATATCCTAAATAGTAGAAAACCATGAATATAAACTATCAGTTTAGACACATTTTAAATTGTATTAGCTGTTAACAAATTGTTTTAAGAGGCGCGATATAGAATCTATATTTGCAGCGCGAAAAACCACATTGTCTTAAAAAGATGAGTTCAAATTCCATCAAAACCTGGTTACTGACAGCAGCTGTTGCTTTCAGTTTTACCCTACACGCGCAGGACAAGCCGAATGCAGAAGAAGGCAAGAAGTTGTACGAAGCCAACAACTGCGGAAGCTGTCACGCACTTGACAAAAAAGTAGTGGGCCCTGCCTTGCGCGGTGTTCATACCCGTCGTTCGGAAGAATGGTTGGTGAAATGGATTCGGAATAATGAAAAGTTCCGTACGGTGGAAAAAGATCCAGACGCAATCGCCTTGTACAATGAGTACGGCGGTGCTGCTATGAATATATTCGAAAATTTAACTCCTGCTCAGGTATTAAACATCGTAGAATATATCAAAACAGCTCCAGAACC
>JACCDP011019626.1_pt1 | contig 13363 bp, 15 predicted proteins | sample 7445841 | NCBI WGS metagenome assembly JACCDP01 (sample SAMN15323441, study PRJNA562643) | freshwater metagenome | isolation source: river surface water | place: USA:Blue River Watershed | collected 2017-08-17
CGGCCTTGGTCAGGGTTCCGGCCGTATCCACCATGTCGTCCATGATCATGCAGACCCGTCCCTTGACGTCGCCGATGATGTTCATGACCTCGGAGATATTGGCCTTAGGACGGCGTTTATCGATGATCGCCAGGTCACAGTCCATCTGCTTCGCAAAAGCACGGGCGCGTACGACACCCCCTACGTCGGGTGAGACCACCATCAGGTTAGGATAGGTCTGCTGCCAGACATCGGCCAGAATAATTGGGGCTGCATAGATGTTATCGACAGGGATATCAAAGAACCCCTGGATCTGATCCGAGTGCAGATCCATCGTCAGCACCCGATCCACGCCGACACTCTGCAGCATGTTAGCGACGACCTTGGCGCTGATCGGCACTCGCGATGATCGAACACGTCGATCTTGGCGGGCATAGCCAAAGTATGGAATTGCGGCAGTGATCCGCTCGGCGGATGCGCGACGAAGTGCGTCGCACATCAACATGACTTCCATCAGGTGATCGTTTGCAGGGGCGCAGGTGGATTGCAGGACCACTACGTGCTTACCCCGCACGTGTTCAAGAATTTCCACGGTGGATTCGCCATCGCTGAACTGCGCGACGTTGGCGCGTCCGACACGGGTGTTCAAATGGCGCGCGACATCGACAGCAAGCTTGGGATTTGCGTTGCCCGTAAAGATCATCAGCCCTTCGGGGGCGCCGCCTTCTTTGTTCAATATGCGGTCGACCATGTCAATCTCTCATCTCGGGCAAGGCTAGTGGATGGCTGGGGAGGAAGGATTCGAACCCTCGAATGCCGGAATCAAAATCCGGTGCCTTAACCAACTTGGCGACTCCCCAACAGGTTACTTACACTGTTACGCACCCCACACAGTCCCAGTTTCGGGGTGTACCGTTAATGTCTGACAGACCTTCAATCGAGACAGGCATTGGCCGTCGACTGACTGCTGATACAACATCATCTGGTGCAGCATGCGTTCCGCCTGATCCTGGTCTGATGCGGTGCAAAAGACTGCGCCACCTGAACCCGACATTCGAACTGCATCTGGTGCGATGCCTTCGCTGACAGCGGTCGCGGTGAGCCACTTGAGAACCTGGTCGACGTCTTGGAAATGCCGCCGGGTGACCGGCTCCAGATCGTTATGGCCAAACCTCCAAATGGGATCCGAGGCTGCTTGGGCGAAGTCCGCGATTTTCAAGGGTTTGGAATGGCGTGTCAATTCGGGGTCTTGGAAGATCATGGCAGTCGACACGGGGGTCCTGGGCACAGCCACAACCACCCATCGGGGTTCCAGGGCAAAGGGCACAAGGTCTTCACCGATGCCTTTCGCAAAGGCGGTCTGGCCGAAGATAAAAAATGGCACATCCGCGCCAAGTGAAAGCCCAAGGCTGGTCAGCTCTTGCCGGGTCAGGCCCAGGTCCCAGAGACGGTTGAGCCCTAACAGAGTTGTGGCGGCATCCGAACTACCGCCCCCAAGACCAGCCCCAGCTGGAAGCGCCTTCTTTACCTCGATCAATACCCCGGGGCGCCCTCTGGCCTTCCAAACGGGGAGTGACTGCAGGGCCTTGGCTGCCCGAACCGCCAGATCCATCTCATCCGGGCACAGCCGGTCGCCTTGCCGCCTGACCTCACTGGTTTCGGTTTTCCTCAGACGAATGGTGTCAGACCAGTCGATCAGGCTAAAGACGCTCTCCAGCAGGTGGTAGCCGTCTGGTCGTCGCCCCGTGACATGCAGAAATAAATTGACCTTGGCTGGCGCCGCTAAGGTGATCGAATCACCGGCGAGCGAAGGGAGCGGGGACGGGTGGGGCATCGCTTCAGGCGTCCAGCAGAATGGTCAGACTGAACCGCGCCGGACCGAGTCCAAAGTCTTGCTCAGAGCGCCTGCGTCCGTCCTCAGTTGCCTGCTCGAAAAAGCGAACAATGGCCGCGAGCAGTGCGTCGGCTTCACGCTCAACAAGCGGTGTGGAACCGTGTTGGCCGAGCACCTGAACGAGAATTTCCTGGCGGCGTTCCGGACCTAACAACAGCCCTTGGTAGTCATAGGCATTAACAATGTTGTTAGTGCTTACTTTCTCTAATACACCCATGGATTGACCGAGTGGCCCAACCAAAACAAGTGCCTGTCGCGACCTTTCAGCGCTCTTATAGACCAGCCATTCAAACCTTCCCTGGGACCCCTGTGGCTCGCCCGCGGCATCAGTGCCCTTCAGGACAAAGCGTCCTGACTGGGATTTTGTCAGGGACTCGCCTGCCTGCGCTAACTGAAACTTGGGCGGTGGGCTCACCGTCGTACAGCCCAGGGGCAGTCCGACCAGGCTCAGGGCGATCACCATTCGGGCAAGACCAGTCCAGCGCATCCCGGGCTTACTGGGGGTGAACACGAAGCGGTGGAATGCCAAGCCGCTTTAGGGTCTCAAGCAGGACTTCGTTCCTTGGGTCAGCGCGAAAGGCGGCCCGAAGAAAGGATTCTGCCTCCTCGGTTTTTCCGGTGACCCACAGCACCTCGCCCAAGTGGGTCGAGATCTCTGCGTCGGGCTGCTGACGATAGGCCTGACGAAGGTATTTCTCGGCCTCTGTCAGATTGCCCAGTCGAAACTGGACCCAGCCCATGCTGTCGATGATGTGGGCGTCATTCGGGGAAAGGCGCAGGGCCTGTTCGATCAGGGTCAAGGCTTCCGGGAGTCGCTGGTTGCGATCGGCAAAGTGATAGCCCAGCGCGTTTCGGGCATGGGCATGAGACGGATCTTTGGCGATCAGGCTACGCAGCAGACGTTCCATATCGTCAAAGCGGCCGATCCGCTCATAGAGCATGGCCTGGGTGTAGCTGACGCTCGGTTTGTCGCGATCTTTCTCCGTAACGCGCTCAAAGACAGAGACCCCAAGCGGTTTGTTGGGTGAGCGACCCGCAAGCCCGGCGACGTAATCGATGAAGCCCTCTAACTCCTTGGTCTCAACGGCCTTCTGACGTCGTGCGAGTAACGAACGAACAAGCTTGTCACCTTCGCCGACCGCAAGCTGAAGTAGATCTAAAGTGCCCTGAGCCTCTGGATCATTGGGAGTTGCGGCAAGCCAGATAGCTGCGGCCTGTTCCGCGTGACTCGGGGATCGTGCCGCGATGGCGAGTTCAGTCGCGCGTTTGGCGGCAGCAGGATCCTTGGTCTCGCGGGCAATACTGAGATAGGTTGCTGCGGCGATACCGATCTCGCCCTGTGCGATCGCAAGTTCACTGGCCAGAATCTGAAAGATCAGACCGGCTTGTTGCTGGCCAAGGGCCTGGTCTGAGAGTCGTGTTGCAGAGTTAGGGCTTGCCGCCTGTGTGGGCGCAGTGACTGCCACGGCCGTCGTGAGGAGTGCGGCCCCCAACATGCGGAAGGGAAAAACTTTCGTCATCATCAGGGTTCTACACTACCCGATTATCGATTTGTCGTGTCATGCCGGAACTCCCAGAAGTAGAAGTCGTTGTGCAGTCACTGCGCGGCCAGCTCGCGGGTGGCCGACTTGCCGCCGCCCGGTTTAGTGGCAAGCGGCTGCGTCATGCCTTTCCGAAGCAGGCGGTGGATCGACTGATCGGCGAGCCACTACAGAATGTCACAAGGCGCGCAAAGTTTGTCCTGTTGGAGTTCCCGTCGGGCTGGCTTGCAATTCATCTGGGCATGTCGGGCGCGGCGCAGGTCTGCGATAGTACGACACCACCTGAAAAGCATGATCACGTAAGGCTTGGATTTCATCTTCCGAATCAACAGACCTGTGATCTCATTTATAACGATCCGCGACGTTTTGGATCACTTCAGTGGATTGAAAAATCACAGGTCAATGATCTGCAGTCGGTGGGAGCCTTATTGGGAGAGAGTGCGACAGGTATTGAGCCGTTTGACCCACACTTTACCGGCCAACTGCTCTTTGAAAAGTCACGATCCATTCGCGCTGCAATCAAGCCATGGCTCATGCAGGGATCGACGGTGGTGGGCGTTGGGAATATTTATGCCTGCGAGGCACTCTATGCCAGTGGTATTCATCCCGCACGCGCAGCCGGTGCAGTATCGCTCGCGCGTTACGATCGACTGGCCACATCGATTCGAGAGATTCTGCAGTCGGCAATCGATGCAGGAGGCAGCACCATTCGCGACTTTGTGAATGCCGATGGTGTCCGCGGACGATACGGTCAGTCGCATCAAGTCTATGGGCGTGAAGGAACCCCGTGCCCAACATGCAAGCGTCCTATTCGACGAATGATTCAACAGCAACGAAGCACGTTCTATTGCTATGGATGCCAGCGCTGATTTCGCAGAAGATTTAATCGCCTGGCAGAAGGCGCATGGCCGACATGATCTGCCCTGGCAGACCAGTCCGGTGGATGCTTATCGCGTCTGGCTGTCTGAGATCATGCTGCAGCAGACGCAGGTGGCAACGGTGATTCCGTATTTCTATCGATTTGTTGCACAGTTTCCAACACTGAGCGATCTTGCGCAGGCCTCTGAGCAGCAAGTCTTGGCGTTATGGGCAGGACTTGGCTATTACCAACGGGGTCGTAATCTCTTGCGATGCGCGCAGACGCTCGTGCGCGATTATCAGGGGCAGTTTCCGTCTTCGGCCGAGGCGCTCGAAAAGCTTCCGGGTATCGGACGCTCGACGGCTGCAGCGATTGCGTCAACGGTCTATCAAGAACGCGTGGCGATTCTCGATGGCAATGTGCAACGTGTGCTGGCAAGATTGGTCTGTGCGGATGCACCGTGGGGCAGTCCGTCTTTACACCAGGCGCTCTGGCCTGTGGCGCAGACACTGTTGCCGAAGGATCGCGGGTCAATGCCCGCGTACACGCAGGCGATCATGGACCTGGGTGCAATGGTCTGTCGCGCACGGCAGCCGAGCTGTGCCCAGTGCCCAGTGCAGAGACACTGTAAGGCATTTGTTCAGAATCGAGTCGATGTGTTTCCTCGTCCGAAAACCAAAAAGATTATTCCTACGCGTCAGGCTTACTGGGCTGTGTTGATGAACCGTGACCATGTCTGGCTGATGCAACAACCGGATAAGGGCATCTGGCCGAGTCTCTGGGTGCCCTGGCAGTTAGACCTTCAACACCCCCCGCAAGACTGGGAGCGTGTTGGTAAGACACGCACGACGATTATTTCCCTTCGGCATCAGTTCACGCATTACAAATTAGAGATCTCGGCAGGGTGTTTTGACTGGTCGGGCAGTCGCCCTGTCGGCGCACCGATGAACCTGACGCGATGGACCTGGAGAGAGGCGTTATCGCTTCCCTGCCCGGCTCCCGTGAGCCGTCTCTTAGCTAGGCTCGCCCACGCTTGGACAGAGAGCGATGTCGAACTGCACAGGCGTACTCTGATTTAAAGAGATCGTGTAGCTGCTCGCTGATGTAGACCGAGCGATGCTGACCTCCAGTGCAGCCGATGGCGACCGTCAGATAACTGCGGTGTTCTTCGGCGTGGTGCGGGAGCCACTTCTTTAGATAGCCCGCAATGTCATTGATCATGTCACCGACGGATGCCTGGGCAGCAAGATAGTCCACCACCGGCTGATCACGTCCGGTTAATTCCTTGAGTTCAGGCACGTAGTGTGGATTGGGAAGGCAGCGGGCATCAAATACAAGATCGGCATCCATTGGAATGCCATCTTTAAACGCGAATGACTGAAATAAAAGCGACAGTCGAATCGACTCAAGATCAAGCAGTTCCTTGACCCAACGTCGTAAGACCTGGGGCTGCAGATCACTCGTATCCAAGGGAATTCCAAGTGGCTCGATTTCAGCCAGCAGATCGCGCTCTGCATGGATACAGTCCAGTAGCGTCTGCGACGCGGCATCTTCCGTCATTGCGGTGAGATCAAGCGTGCGACTCAAGGGGTGACGCCGACGCGTTTCGGAATAGCGCTGCACCAGGGTGTCGTCCCGTGCATTCAAGAAAATGACTTTGAGTTCATGTCCGTCTTGACGCAGTCGATCGAGCCGTTCGGCAAGATTGCTGAGCGATCCACGGGTTCTCGCATCTGCGGCAACGGCGACCTGACGATGCCCCTGACGCCCAAGGGTCTCGACCATCTGCTCCAGAAAATCAACGGGCAGGTTATCAATACAGAAGTAGCCCGCATCCTCTAAGACATTGAGTGCGACCGACTTGCCCGACCCGGACATGCCGGTGACCAGCACGACTTTCATGCGTTATCCGTGGGGTTCTGCATGGCGGCTTGTTGGCGTTCGACAAACTCTTGCATGGTGTCGATCCCGCGCAGCCCAAGGACCGCATTTCGAACGGCCGCCTCGACCAGTACCGCAAGGTTTCGTCCTGCGGCAACCGGAATAACGACCTTTCGTATCGGGAGCGCCATGACATCCTGCGTCATGGCTTCCAGCGGAAGACGTTCGAACTCATCCATGACGCTGCGACGAATCAGCTGAACGATCAGTTTCAGACGCATCTTGCGTCGAACTGAGGTCTCACCAAAGATGGTCTTGATATCTAAAAGTCCCAGCCCACGCACTTCGAGCAGGTTCTGCAGCAGTGGTGGGCAGCGCCCTTCGACCGCGTCGGCAGCCACACGCGTGAACTCGACAACGTCATCGGCAATCAGGCCATGCCCGCGGGTCACAAGCTCGAGTGCGAGTTCACTTTTACCCAGCCCGGACTCTCCGGCGATCAGCACCCCCATGCCCAACACATCCATAAAGACACCATGCATCTGAGTCTTGGGGGCAAGCACGCGGGATAGCTGGGCACGTGCGACTTCAATAATCTGACCGGCTGAGACGGGGGTGCGCAGCAGCGCAAGCCCTTCGCGTTCACAGGCAGCAAACAGCTCTGCAGGCGGGATCTGGTCGTCTGCAATGATGATGGCAGGCGGCTTGCCTGCAAGCAGCTCAGCAGTGAGATAACTTTTACGTTGTGGGTCAAGCCGGTTGTAGTACGCCACTTCTTCGGCGCCCATCACCTGAATACGGCTCGGATGGATGAGGTTCAGATGGCCGATGAGGTCAGCACTCTGTGTGGACTGCGAACCGATCTTTCGGCTCGCACCCACTTGGCCTGTAAGAAAGCTGAGCTTTAACGCCTCTGCGTTTTGATCAAAGAGCGCTTTGACGTCAAGCACGGGCCGGCTGCCAGCTTGCAAGCGCCTCGTGCAGAGCGTTGGGATCGGCCTCGGTCAGAAGCCGATCGCGCATGGCACGATCCGACAGCATCTCAGCGACTTCGGAGAGAATTTCAAGGTGCTGCTGCGTGGCCTGTTCAGGCACCAACAGAATCAGCAAAAGACTGACCGGTTTGCCATCGGGCGCATCAAAGGCCACAGGCTCTGACAGCCGCAGGACGGCGGCGACCGCATCCTTGAGCCCCTTGATACGGCCATGCGGAATCGCGATCCCTTCGCCCAGGCCAGTGGACCCGAGACGTTCACGGGCAAAGAGCGAGTCAAAGACTTTGACTCGGGCAATGCCCTGGTTGTTTTCAAAAAGAAGCCCGGCCTGTTCGAAAACACGCTTCTTACTACTGGCTTCAAGACCAACCATCACGTTGGTCAAGGGTAAAAGCTGGCTTATGCGGTTCATTTCCGCCTCGTATCAATCGAGTGGGCGGATTATAGATCGATTGTTGCGGCGCGTTAAGCCGAGGAAACCGACTGCCAGCGGTCGTTGGCCTGCCCCCTGTGGACGCCCGGCCGGTGGGTCTCCTTGTACCGTACGACTTGACGATCGAGCTTGTCGGCAAGCTGGTCAATCGCGGCGTAGAGGTCGGTGTGGACTGCCTCACAGTGGATATCTTTTTTGGGCAGGTGGACGGTGACCTCAGCCCGCTGATAGACCTTCTCTACGCTGAGCACCACGTGGACCTCGTTCACATGATCAAAGTGTCGCCAGGTTCGCCCAAATTTCTGATCCACGTAGGTGTGAATTGCGTCGGTGATCTCTAGGTGATGCCCTTTGACAGTCAGATGCATGGTACGACCTCCTTTTAGAGTTTCTTACGTTGGCTGACGGGGTCAATTCTGAGCGCTTCTCGGTACTTTGCAATCGTGCGCCGCGCAACTTGGACGCCTTCCTGGGCAAAACGATCCGCAATCTGCTGATCTGACAAGGGTTTACGAGGATCTTCCAAGGCAATCCATTGTTTAATCTTGGCCCGGATCGCGGTCGAGGAGGCGGTGCCCCCGTCTTCGGTTCCCACATGACTAGTAAAGAAAAACTTCAGCTCGAACGTGCCCATCGGCGTCAGGATGTATTTATTGGTCGTCACCCGAGAGACCGTGGATTCGTGAAGCTCGCACTGCTGCGCGATCTCGCGCAAGACCAAGGGACGCATGGCGGTCTCGCCCTGCTCAAAAAAAGCATGCTGTTCTTTCGCGATCGCCTGCGCGACACGAAGAATGGTGTCGCATCGTTGCTGAATATTCTTAATCACCCAGCGCGCTTCTTGTAACTGCCCGGACATGCTGCTTGCCTTGTCCTGGCGAATCATCTCTGCGTAGACGGGATTGATCGACAGTCGCGGAACGGCGGATTCATTTAGACGAACCTGCCAACGAACCCCCTGACGCGTCTTCGTTCGAAAGGCAATCACATCGGGAATCACCGCCTCTGCAGCATCCTGACGAAAGGCGGCTCCGGGCTTTGGATTGAGTCGCGTAATGATGGCCAACACGTCACGCAGCGTATCGCGGTCGCATTTCAGGGACTGACAGAGACGATTAAAATCGCGTCCACCAACCGCTTCGAGAAGACTGTTCTCACGCACGATCGACTGCGCCAGTCCAAGTTGTTCGGAGTCAACTATGCCCTGCTGTCGCAACAACTGTAGACGCAGACATTCCGACAGATCCCTGGCGCCAACGCCAGCGGGATCCATGGCCTGTAAAAGCGTCAGTCCCAGCAGTTGTTCGTCCTCATCGAGTCGCTCACCAAAGGCTTCCTCGAAGGCCTCGCCGATGCCTTCCTCGATCTCATCGAGCCCGTCACGCAGATAGCCATCATCATCCAGGCTTTCAATCAGCACCTTTAGCCAGGCACGGTCTCTCTGCGAGAGCTTGAGTCCCATCGCCTGCTCGTGCAGATGATCGACAAGTCCTGTGGCGGCTGCCCGTTGGGCCATCCAGTCTTGTTCGTCGTCTTCATCGCGCGCGCCTTTTGCGCCGACCGACCAGTTCTCGGCCGAGCCAGGGAGCTGATCATCGTGGTGGTCATCGTGGTCATCGTGGTCATCGTGGGCCTCTTGGGCCGCCTCACTGCGCTCCGGTTCGGTGATTTCAAGCAGCGGGTTGTCTGCTAAAAACTGTTCGATCTCTTGTTCAAGCTCTGCAGTCGAGAGCTGTAAAAGTCGAATGGACTGTTGCAGCTGTGGGGTCAGGGCGAGCTGCTGAGAAGTGCGAAGGCCGAGCGTCGGTTTCATGGACTGCAGGGTCTCTACATCCGGAAGTGTTCCCCGAGATAGACCTTTCGAACACTTGGATTGGCCACGATCTCTTGGGGTTCGCCGCTGGCGAGTACAGAGCCTTCGCTGATGATGTAGGCGCGATCACAGATACCCAGGGTCTCGCGGACATTGTGATCCGTGATCAGCACACCAATGCCGCGGCTCTTTAAGAACCGCACGATGCGCTGAATCTCGATCACCGCGATCGGGTCAACGCCGGCAAAAGGCTCATCTAACAGAATGAATCGTGGGGAAGTTGCTAAGGCGCGCGCGATCTCTACCCGACGACGTTCACCGCCGGAAAGAGACTGCGCCATGTTGTCGCGAAGCGCCGAGATCTGTAGGTCGTCTAACAGGGCAGACAGGCGGGATTCAATCTCGGCAGCGGATAACGGCTGCCCCGCATCATCGGTCTGAAGCTCTAAAACGGCGCGAATATTGTCAGCAACAGAAAGCTTACGAAAAACGGAGGCCTCTTGTGGCAGATAAGACAGTCCCAGTCGTGCGCGCTGATGAATTGGCATAAACGCAAGATTCTTGCCGTCCATCCAGATCTCACCAGTATCAGATCGCACCAGACCAACAATCATGTAAAAGCTTGTGGTCTTCCCGGCACCGTTCGGGCCGAGCAGCCCTACGACCTCGCCGCTGGCCAAGGTCATCGTGACATCTTGAACGACCGTTCGGCCTTTGTAAGCCTTGCGCAGGCCTCGCACATCAAGGGTGTGATGTTCGCTCACGGCGCACGGCCCTCCGACTTGGGCATCAGGAACATGCGGGATCGTGGCTGACCTTCTCCTGACTCCACAAGATAACGCTCAGTAAGATTGTTATACGTCAGACGGTCTCCCGAGACCTGGTCTTTCAGTTTGTCGCCTTCCGTCCGTCGCATGATTGCGTTACCACTGAGCATCACGGTCTCTTCTTTTCCGTTGTAGTCCATGCGGCCACTTTCGCCTTCCATGAACTCATTGACACCGTCACGCTTCTGGCGGAATCGGGCGGGACGACCTGTCATCACACCAAAGTAGTTGCCGTTGGCATCCTGCCAAAGCTCGAGTCGATCACCGCGCATCTGAAGCGTGCCTTTGGTCAGCACCACATTGCCACTGAAGGTGGTGATCTGCTTCTGGTCATCATGACTCAGCCGGTCAGAGTCGATTGTGGTGGGCTTATCGCGATCCGCTTTTTCCGCAGTCGCTGGGGCAGTGACGAATGCGAGAAAAGCCGAGGTGATCGCAAGGGGAATCAGTCGGCGTAGAAGAGATTTGTTCATCGTTTCTCTCTGGGAACGATCATGCGGGAATCAGCAGTGATCTCGATCTTTTGTGTCTTCTGATCAAAGATCATTCCGACCCCTGAAAGGGTCGACGCACCTCGCGAGATCAGCACGGGCGCGTCACTCACGGCCTTCTCTTCTTTAATCAAAAGCGTTGCGCGTTCCGTCTCAATGCGGGCCGCAGGCTGACTGCCGTCTGCTGCACGGGTAATTAAGACATTTCCTTGAAGATCAATTCGGTTGAGCTGATCTGTCGCGACGGCGCTCGTCGCACGAACAACCGTTAATGGTTTATTCGAGGCGAGCGATGACACGATGGGTTGTTGAATCTCGCTGCGATCATTACGTTCGCTGTGAATAATGGAGGCAGCCTCTAATCGGTACTGGGGCTGACCAGCGGGATCCGAGCGCACGATCTTGGGATTCTCAATCACCGCATTGGGACCGGTTGCGTCACTTGGCCCCGACATCATGCGGCCGCGCTGAAGATATTCGGTCAGCCCCCACGAGGCAATCGCCAGCACCAAAAAAAGACCGACCGAAATAAACTGTCCAAGCCGGTCTGCACCCCTCATGTTCGGGACTCCAGTATGAAGTCACAGCATTCGCGAACGGCGCCATGACCGCCAGGTCGTGTCGAGACCCAGTGGGCCTGCCTTAATACACTCGGGTGCGCGTTGGGGACGGTGGCCGCGAACGCCACGCGAGAAAACACGGCCAGGTCTGGTGTGTCGTCACCCATGTGGCCGCAGCGTTCGGGATTGATGCCATGCGCTTTAATCAGCGCATCGAATGCAGGCCCTTTATCGCTCTGGCCTTGCACCACAAGATCAAACCCGAGCTCTCGGCCGCGCGCAGCGGTGGCACCGTGGGTGCGTCCACTCAGAATGCCAATGTTGATACCGGCTGCTTTTAAGGCTTTCAGGCCATGTCCATCCAAGACATGAAAGCGTTTAAACGTCTCGCCCTGATCGTTGTAGAAGAGCCCGCCATCGGTCATGACGCCGTCAACATCGAAAAACATCCACTCAAGCTGCCGGCACCGCTGCCGCAGATCAGCAAGCGCGCGAGGTGAAAGAGAAGCGTCTGTCATAACGGATTAGAGAATCTTGGACTCAAGCAGATCATGAATACCAACGGCCCCGATCAGCGTTCCATCGCGGTCAACCACCAGAAGGTGATTGATACGAGTGGTATCCATCAGGTGCGCAACTTCACTGGCAAGACGCTGGCCGTCAATTGTTTTCGGGCGCCGTGTCATGACGTCTTCAATGCGGACGCCTCTCAGATCTAATCCTTGTGAAAGCACACGACGAAGGTCACCGTCAGTGAAGATCCCCGTCACCTGATGGGCAGTATTGACCACCGCGGTCATCCCCATTCGTTTGGCGCTGATGACCTGAAAGGCCTCGGTGACCAGTGTGCCTTCTTGTACAACGGGAAGCTGATCGCCCGTGCGCATGACGTCTGAAACACGGACCAACAGTCGCCGTCCAAGGCTGCCACCAGGATGTGACCGCGCAAAGTCTTCAGCACTGAATCCGCGAAGGTCTAAGAGCACTAACGCTAACGCATCGCCTAACGCTAATGCTGCAGTCGTGCTTGCAGTGGGCGCAAGATTCAATGGGCAGGCCTCGACCTTGACCGAGGCATTCAGGTGAATGTCAGCGAGCTTGGCAAGTGAAGACTCAGGATTACCGGTGATGGCAATCAGTGTGGCGCCAAGTCGTTTGATGTGCGGTGCGAGTGTCGAGAGCTCTTCGGTCTCACCAGAGTTTGAAAACGCTAAGACCACGTCATTGCCTTGGATCATGCCGAGGTCTCCGTGGCGCGCCTCGGCGGGATGGACGAAGAATGCAGGGGTTCCCGTCGATGCCAGCGTTGCAGACACTTTTCGGGCGACATGCCCGGATTTGCCCATTCCTGAGACAACGACGCGCCCTGTGCAGGCGAGAATTTTCTCCGCTGCAATCACGATCTGTTGATCCAGGTGATCCAGCAGTCCTAATACGGCATCGGCCTCGATCCGAATCACCTCGCGCGCCCGGGCAAAAATGTGCTCGGTCCGATCTCGCGGAATCGATTCAGATTGGCCTGCCGTGGCCGACGCGTTAACGGTCGTGATCTTGTCCATTGCTACACTTCGGGTTAGGTGCAGGCAGTGTAGCAAAGCGTTTAAGCAAGGTTCATACCAGAGATGGAATCGCTTCTTGGGGTCATTGTGGTGCTGTTAGGGGTGTCTGTTGGCGCCGTCGCGGCTGCACGCGCCTTGAAGCTGCCCCCGTTGGTCGGCTATCTCTTGGTCGGTTTGGCCTTTGGCCCCCATGCCCTGGGCTTGGCCCCCGATACCGATGTCACCAAATGGCTGGCCGAAATCGGGGTTGTCTTTCTGATGTTCTCGATCGGCCTGGAATTTAGTCTGCCGAAGCTGCGCGCCATGCGCAGCCTGGTGTTTGGGCTTGGTGGGCTGCAGGTTGGGCTGACGATTCTTGTGGTGGTTCTGGGCGCGCTGGCCACACAAGCGTTTCATGACATGAGCTGGCAGGCAGGCCTTGCCCTTGGGGGGGCGATGGCGATGTCCTCGACCGCGATGGTGATGCGACTGGCAAGCGACCGGGGTGAGATTGAGTCGCCCCACGGTAAGCCCGTCGTCGGGGTGCTGCTC
>JACCDP011301458.1_pt1 | contig 13361 bp, 14 predicted proteins | sample 7445841 | NCBI WGS metagenome assembly JACCDP01 (sample SAMN15323441, study PRJNA562643) | freshwater metagenome | isolation source: river surface water | place: USA:Blue River Watershed | collected 2017-08-17
GATAATAAAGAATATTATAACGGACTTTCGGTATTACCTTACGATGGTGGAACTTACATTCAAGCACCATTTGAAGATTGTACAAAAGAGAAATACGAAGAATTAATGAAGGTTTTGCATGATGTGGATTTATCAAAAGTAGTTGAGTTGGAAGATAATACTGATTTAAGTGGTGAATTAGCTTGTGCAGGAGGTGCGTGTGAAATTAAATAAAGATGATAAAACATTATATTATTTGGAAAATGGTAAAGTGGTGTTCACTCCTGAGTATCACCTTAAACGAGGTGATTGCTGTGGGAGTGGGTGCCGCCATTGTCCATATATTCCAATTGGTATAAAAGGAAATAAAAATACAAAACAAAAAGAAAATGGTAACAGTTAAAAAATTCTCAGCAGTATGGTGTGGTCCTTGTAGAGCGTTAGCACCGGTAATGAACGAAATCAAAGGTCAATTTTCAAATGTAAAATTTGAAGAATATGATATTGATGAATATAGTGAAGTAACCGAACAATATGGGGTTCGTTCAGTTCCAACGGTAATCATTGAAAGAAACGGAGTAGAGTTACAAAGATTTTCAGGACTTTCATCTAAAATAGCATATATAAATGCTATAAATGAAGCGGTTAAATAGTTGGTAAATCCAATTTTTTTTAGTAAATTAGTTATATGTGTGGAATAATAGGTGGTAATTGGTTTACATCTAAACAACAAACCTTTACCCAATTAAATAAAATAATTCATAGAGGAAGAGATGCTTCCGAAGTGGATAAAGTGGACAACGTTTACGTTGGTCATAATCGTCTTTCAATACAGGACTTATCTTCATCTGCAAATCAACCAATGTGGAACGAAGATAAGACTGTTTGTATTGTATACAATGGTGAACTTTGGGATAGTATTGAAACAAAAGAATTAAAAGAAAGTTTAAAAACAAACTTCAAAACAAAATCAGATACAGAAATTATTTTAAATGCATATTGTGAATTAGGCACAAACTCATTTGAATTATTGGATGGTATGTTTTCATTTGCAATAGTTGATACAAAAATTAATAAAATATTTGTAGTTAGAGATTATGTTGGTGAATTACCATTGTGGTATGCAATTGATAACGATGGAAAATTAGTATTTTGCTCAGAAAAAAAAGGATTACCAATATCCGATTTATATGAAAAACAAGTCAAAGCAGTTTATCCTGGAACTTACATAGATTATAATTACAATACATTAGAGCATTCTATAAAAACGTATTATACACTTCCTAACGAAATTATAAATGATGATAGAGAAACTATTGTTAAAAATATAAGAGTGATGTTAGAGGAAGCGGTTAAAGCAAAAATGGTATCTGACGTTCCAATTTGCACTATATTGAGTGGGGGCATTGATTCGGTGATAACAACTTACATACTTTCAAAAATAAACCCTAATATCGAAGCATTTGTGGTTTCAATGGGAGATGGTGATACGAAGAACGATGATATTAAATATGCTAGAATAGCTGCAAAGGAATTTGGTGTAAAATTGCATGAAATAATATTAACCGAACAGGATGTTTTAGATTCTATTGATGAAACTCTATATGTTATTGAACAAGCTCGTTGGCAAAATGTAGGTTCGGCAATTGCTCAAATAGCATTAGGAAAGAAAATAAATGAATTAGGATTTAAAGTTGTATTTAGTGGGGATTTATCAGATGAAATTTGGGGAAGTTATGGCCACATTCAAGCATTTCATTATAAACCAGAAGATTACGATAAGGCTAGAAGAAAATTAGTAGAGGATGTGCATAAAACTAATTTCTTAACAACAAATCAATCTATTATGTGGGGTGGGACTGTAGAAGTTCGTACACCATATAGTTGGAGACCATTCGTAGAATATACTTTAAACATTCCACCTTTGTATCAAAAAGAAAACGGTCATATGAAACCATTATTAAGAGCTGCTTTTAAAGGAGAGATTAGTGATGAGTTACTTTTTAGACCCAAAGTATTTTTTGCAAAAGGATGTAGGACTGGAGATTTGATAGAAGCTAGAAAAGAGACTTTGAAATCTCAATTAAATTCCGTATATTTGTTTAAAGACAAATTAAACTTAAATAAATTTTTTGAATATGCTTAACTTTATAAAAGCAGAAAAGGGTACAAACGAAATGATTGAAGCACTAAATAAGGCTTCAACAATTATTGATTTATATCCAGAAATATTTCCACATCTCTACAAACAGGGATTTAAATTAGAAAAATATATTGAGAAAGGTGGATTAATACTTCAGGATGGAGTTGTAGTTACTTTTGGTAGATATAATAGTAATGGTAAGATGAGTAGAAATGCAACTACATACAAAAAGAAAGGAGATTATATTCTACATCAGATTGCAAATATAGACCAACACAATGGAAATGCAAAAGTAGTTTTAAATGAATTTATAGAATATTGTAAATCACAACATGCAGAAAATTTATTTTTGACAGTTAGAAAGTATAATGATAAAGCAGTAAATTTCTATTATAGAAATGGATTTGTAAAAGATTCTGATATTTTTTGGACAAGTAAAAAAGACGGTGTTATACCGGGTATAGTATTTAGATTACGTTTAGTTGCTGACAAAAATATAGAGACAGTATGTTCATAGAATATTTTAACAAATTTAGAAATATGAAACCATATCTTTTAATAGAAAAAGAAGAATGGGATTATATAAAAAAGACATTTGACAGAGAAGATGTTAAAGAATCACTTGCAGAAATATGTATGGAATACGAATTACCATATGCAGATATTACTGAAAATGATGCGAGATATGAATATCTTAAACTAAAAGGAATACGATGGAGAGAATTGCTTACGGAAGGAGAATGGTTTCCTCGTAAAGCATCCGATAGTAAATACCCACTTACATTTAGAGGTAAGCAACAATTTATTCGTAGATTGAATACCGGAAACGAAGCATCTAATTATTTTCAACAAGCAAATCGCTGGAGCGTGGATGGCACGGTTTCACCGGGTCCATATCGAACTTGGAATAGTAAAGAATTTATGACCAGTTTGATGGGTGGAATATACACACTTAAATTTGATGAAGTAAATAAAGCATCATTAAGAGTTTGTTTGAGTTTACGAAAGTATATTTGTTCTCAATTTAAACCCAATGTTGCTAAATCTTTGTATGATTATTTAGAATGTGAAAACGTATTAGATATTTCAGTAGGATGGGGTGATAGGGTTTGTGGATTTTTTGCAAGTGAAAAAGGAAAACATTATGTAGGTATAGACCCTCGTAAAGAAAATCATCCAATTTATAGAGAGCAAGCTGAATTTTATACAAAAAATAATGGGTTTTTTGAAATTGAGAAAAAAGCAGATTTCATAGAATCCCCAGCAGAAGATGCAGACCTTTCTCAATATGAAAATCACTTTGATATCGTATTTAGTTCACCACCATATTTTAATGTAGAACGATATTCATATGATGATACGCAAAGTTGGGTTAGATACAAAAATATAGATGCATGGAATAAAAACTTCTTACATAAAACAATTGCTAATGTTTGGCCAACACTTAAAAAAGGTGGGTATTTGGCAATTAATATTGCAGATGTATATGCTAGTTCAAAAGGAGATGGTAAAGGTTATCAAGAAATAACAAATCCAATGAATGATTTCATAAAAACATTAGGAGCTGAGTACGAAGGATGTTTAGGAATGGAGATGGCAAAGAGACCTGGAAGTGCAGGTGCGGGTGCAATCATAGAAGGTGATGAAGATAGATACACCGAAGAAGCTTTATTAAAAGCAGAAGAATCAAAAAACAAAACATTCTGTGAACCAGTTTGGATTTGGAGGAAATTATAATTTGGTAATACCAAAAAAATATCGTATATTTATAAAACAAAAATAAAATTAATATGAACAAAACAAAAGTTACAAGATTTATCCAAAAGTATAATTTGGCTGGATTAGTAGAATCAGTAGCATGGAAAGCTGCAGACGGAAAATTAGTTACTAGATTTATCTCCGATGATAAGACAGTATTAGGAGAAATTACATTAGATAATTTCACATTCACATCTCCGGATTTGGGAGTATATACAACCTCTACTTTGAATAAGTTGTTATCAGTTTCAGGTGATGATATTGAATTAGAAGCACAACAATCGGAAGGAAAGGCTGTAAACTTATTTATCAAAAGTGATGATACCAAAGTACAATTTCAATTAGCAGATTTAGCAGTTATTCCATCAGTTCCAGATTTAAAACAACTTCCTGATTTCGATGTTGAAGTTGCATTTGATGGTAAGTTTATTGATAAGTTTATTAAAGGTAAAAACGCATTAAGTGATGTTGATACTTTTACGGTTTTAACCGAAGATGGTGAATTAAAAATTATATTAGGATATTCAAATGTAAATTCTAATAGAATTGTATTCTCTATTGACAAAAACTATACAAAAACAATTAAACCAATTTCATTCTCAGCAAAGTATTTAAAAGAAATTTTAACTGCAAATAAAGAAGCAACCTCTGCTACATTAAAGGTATCAACCGCAGGTTTGGCACATACTGAATTTAAGATTGATGATTTCACTTCAAAGTATTATTTAGTAGAAGTTCAATTAACCGCATAATGAGTTTCAATTATCCTAAAAAATATTTTTACGAAAAGAACGATTGGATTTACTCTCCGGAAGTAAACTTAAAATACGAAGATGTTCTAAAAATGCCATTCCCAAAGTTCGGAGAGTGGGTGGCATTCTTTCGTGAATTAGCAGTAAGAAAGTGGAACGAAACGGGTGCACCACCTCGCATTGGAGTTGATGAATCCGAAATGATTGAGCAATTTTCAAGACTACAAACTTATAAAGTAAATGAGTTTGAAGAAAGAGATGATGAAGGAAATGAAGTTATTTTTAATTTCAATAAATTCGCAACACCTGTAAATCAATTCTTCCCTGCAATGTATAAGACAGGTATTGGTGGTTCAACATATGATAAGCCAAAACCATCAATCTATGATGTATTTTCAAATGATGAATATCTTCCAGAATTCATTAAACAAATGAATAGATTGACTAGACAGGATGGCATGTATCGTTTTTCTAAAACATTACATTTAAATAATCCTGAATTCCATAATTCACATATTCAAAATGGTAAAGAATGGATTGAAAAATGGGTAGGTGGAGACTGTAAAGAAGGATACGAATTTTGTTTATCACAAGCAGATAGTAAAGTTCCTTCCCCACCAATTTCGGCGGATGAAGTTAAAGAACTATACAAAAGTGGTGTTTTATCATACCACCACATATCTTCTTTAAAAACAGCAGATTGGGGAGAAAATATTGATAATTTGTATGAAATTGCAAAACAACCAATTCAAATTAAAATTTATCCATTAGGACAAACTATATTTCCAGAAGCAACTGCAGCTTTCCGTATCGGAATGGGTACACAAGCGGCAGTTAATTTTCCACCATTGACTGCGAAATATCTTTACCAAAGATTTACAAATCATATCAAAGACCAAAAGCAGATTAATATATACGACCCATCAGCAGGATGGGGTGGTAGAATTTTAGGGGCATTAAGTGTGGATGATAGAAATATACATTACATAGGAAATGACCCAAATACTGAAAATCAAATACCAGAAATTGGTAAAACGAGATATGAATACCTTGCAGAGTTCTTTAATAATAAAGTACCTGGTGCATCGAACCCGTTTTGGGGACATGCAAATACTTACGAAATTTTTACAACTGGCTCTGAAATTATTCATTTAGATAGTAAATTTCAAAAGTATAAAGGTAAATTAGATTTTGTGTTTACTTCACCACCATACTTTGATAGAGAACGTTATTCGGATGATGAATCACAATCATTTAAAAAGTTTAATTCATATGAGAGTTGGAGAGATGGGTTTTTACGACCTACATTAACAACCGCATTTGAATACTTAAAAAACGATAGATACATTTGTTGGAACATAGCAGATATCAAAGTAGGTCCAGATAAATTCTTTACATTAGAACAAGATAGTATAGATATTTTAACTGAATTGGGATGTGAATATAGAGGAAAATTAAGAATGACAATGAGTCCAATGACTGGGATGGATTTATCAAAAGCAAAAAATAGTATGAAGATTGAGGGGCAGTTTTATAAATACGAACCAATCTTTATATTTTATAAACCATAATATATAAAATGTATCAAAACATATTCTACGAAAGGCAAAAAAACCTAATACATCTATGGGATGATACGAAAGGTTATTTTACCCTACCATATAGAAAATACGCTTACAAAAAAGACCAAATGGGTCAACACCTATCAATGAACGGTGACCGTTTAACTAGAATTAGTAAATGGGAAAAGGAAGATAGTGATGATTTATTTGAAAGTGATGTTCCTGAAACTACGAGAGTATTGGTTGATATGTATGATTCCGATTTACCATCAACTGGTCATAGAGTTATGACATTTGATATTGAGGTAGAGATGATTACAGGTCTACCTAATACCAGAGAAGCTCAAAACGAAATCACAGCAATTGCATCTCACGATGGTGCAACAAAATTGTTTGATGTATTTGTTTTAGATAAAGAAAGAAAAGTTAAAAACAATGCCAAAAACTTTAGCAAAGATGGGAGAGAAGTTACTCTTCACATTTTCGATAACGAGAAAAATCTCTTACTTGCTTTCCTTAATTATTACGAGGAAATTAATCCAACTATTCTCACAGGATGGAATATAGATTTTTTTGATATTCCATATCTTTACAATCGTTTAAAAAATGTATGTGGAGAAGGCCATGCAAAACGACTATCACCAATAGGACAAACGTTCTGGTCACCATATAGAGAGAAGTGGAGTTTCGGTGGTGTAAGTATTTTAGATTATATCAATCTTTATAAAAACTACAACTATGGTTTAGAGAGTTCATATACATTAAATCACATCGCAACCAAAGAATTAGGTAGAGGTAAGGTTGAATATGAAGGAAGTTTGGATGATTTATTTGTAAACGATTTAGAAAAATTTATTGAGTATAACATTGTCGATGTTGATTTAGTTGTATCAATGGATAATAAATTACAATTTATAGATTTGTGTAGAGCAATCTGCCACGCGGGGTTTGTTCCATATGAAGATTACATATATTCATCTAAATATTTAGAAGGAGCATGTTTGGCATATCTTAAAACCAAAGGTTTAGTGGCCCCAAATAAACCAAAAGATAGAAGAGAACGAATGCAAGCTCTTAAAGACAATAACGAAGAAAAGTTTATCGGCGCATATGTGAAAGAACCTATTGTTGGTAAGTATGATTGGATTTATGACTTGGACTTAACATCACTATACCCATCAATTATTATGACTCTGAATATCAGTCCAGAAACAAAAGTTGGAAAAGTTTCCAATTGGGACGCTGAACAATGGATAAAAGGTGGTGCAGATAGTTATAAAATAATTGGTAAAGACGGTGATGTTTATGAATATTCAAAAAAGGAATTATCAGAAGTTATTAAAGATAGTAATTTAGGAATTGCAGCAAATGGTGTTCTATATAATCAAGACAAACCGGGTTTGATTGCAGATATTTTAAATACTTGGTTTCAACAAAGAGTTGAGTTTCGTAAATTGGAAAAACAATATGGTGAAGCGGGTAATACTGAAAAATATGAATTCTACGCCAAACGCCAGTTAGTACAAAAAATTCTTTTGAACTCAATGTATGGTGTATTAGGATTACCTGCATTTCGTTTTTATGATATTGATAATGCGGAAGCAGTTACTATAACCGGTCAGACAGTAATTAAGAAAACTGCTGAAATGGCAAACATCAAATATTGGAAAGAATTAGGTACAAAAGAAGATTACAACGTGTATATAGATACCGATTCAATCTATATGATGGCAGAACCTTTGGTTAAACATAGATACCCTGATTATAAGAACTTTGATGAGAAGAGAATGGCACAAGAGGTAAATACTATCGCGGAAGAAACACAAACATTCTTAAACTCATTCTACGATATGTTGGCAGAAAGATTCTTCTTCATACCAAAAGAGAAACATAGATTCGAAATTAAAAAGGAATATATCAGTAAAGCAGGATTTTGGGTAGCAAAGAAACGATACGCACAATGGATGATTTTGAAGAATGGTATTCCTTGTGATAAGTTAGATGTAAAGGGACTAGATGTAGTTCGTTCATCGTTTCCAAAAGCATTTCAGGGATTTATGTCTACAATGTTGAAAGATATCCTAATGGGTAAAGATAATGCATATATAGATGAAACATTATTGGCATTTAAGAAAAGTTTACCATCATTACCTGTTAAAACCATAGCAAAAGGTGGAGCTATCAAAGAGTTGAGTAAATACGATAATGGAACTTGGAGAAAAGATAGTGGATTACAAATTGCAAACTTTGAGAAGGGAACACCTGCACACGTTAAAGCAGGAATTGCATATAACCGATTATTAAAATTCTTTGATTGCCCATTTAAACATGAACCTATTAGAGATGGTGATAAAGTTAAGTGGGTTTATTTAAGACAAAATCCATTAGGATTAGATACGGTAGCATTCAAAGATTACAATGACCCGAAAGAGATTATGGATTTTGTGGAAACATATGTAGATAGGGATATGATTTTTAAAGCCGAATTAGAAAATAAATTGGATGATTTTTATAACGCATTAAAGTGGGAAAAGGCTTCTACCGAAGCACAGACCGCTAAAAAGTTTTTTAGTTTTTAATATGAATAGTTTAAAATTTTGGAACCCAAAGGAATTTGATATTGCAAGTTACAAATGGCATTTAAAGGAAAGAATTGACAAGGAAATACTTGGAAATGGTTCCGATGAAGGAAACTGCTATTATACCTTTAATGAATTGGGATTTAGAGGTGATTCTCCGAAGAAAAAAGGATTGAGAGTAATGTCAGTAGGATGTTCGCATACCGAAGGAATAGGGGTGCATAATCACCAAACCTGGTCACATCACTTATCTAAATTATTACCAAATGGGGTTGATTTAAATTTGGGTATAAGTGGTAGAAGTAATGATTATATAGCCAGAACAATAATGACATTTACTGAACAAATGAAACCTGCATTAGTATTGGCAATGTACACCTATCCACATAGAAGAGAATTTTATAGAGAAACCGGTGAAGTAGAACCATATCATCCAAATCCATGGGGATATTTTGATGAAGAAAAAGAGGGTAGAATGATATGGGCAAATAAAATTGCAGCATCAAATGATGAGGAAGATTTTATGAATTGGTATAAAAATCATCAATTAATAACTTATTATTTAAAATCAAAAGAAATTCCATTTATTTGGAATGGAACATTTGTTGGAACAAAATACACAGATGAAAATAGATTCGATGGAGATTACCCAAATCTACCAGATGAGCACAAACATGCAAATGGTGCACAAAATGAAGCATATGCAAAAAAACTTTTTAAACATATTGAGAAAAAGTTTGAAATGTAAAAAAATATTAGTATATTTAAAAAAATAAAAAAATGAGTGAACAATTAGAATTATTCCCAACGGAAGTTGGTTATGAATTATCCCCACAAGAAGAAATAAATATTCCAGAAGCACAACCAATTCAAGATGCGGAATGGTGTTTTCAATTCTTTAACAATGAACCAATCGTATTTGCATTTTCCAATGAAGGAGAAACTGCTACACCATTAATTTTAAAAATCCAACCAAGTGAGGGCGAAGGATTAAACTTCCAACAAAATGGAATGGTATTTAAAATATTCCCAAGACCAATTAGTGAAGAAACAAAAAAAGAAAGAGAAAATGTTAGTAAAAATAAAGAAGCTTAGTCCGGATGCAGTTATTCCAACTTACGCAAAAGATGGAGATGCCGGCATGGATATGGTAGCAACCCGTATTATAAACGAAACATTGGATTCTATAACATACGGAACAGATATTGCAATAGAAATTCCGAAAGGATTTGTAGGATTAGTATTTCCCCGTTCATCAATTAGAAAAACACATTTACAATTAAGTAATTCGGTTGGTGTAATAGATAGTGGTTATAGAGGCGAAATACAAGCTACCTTTAAGAAGATACAAGGAATAAGTAACAACGCATTGGATAATTATAAAGTTGGTGACAGAATTTGTCAACTTACAATTATTCCATATCCACCAATTGAGTTTGAAGAAGTAAAAGAATTAAATAACACCGAAAGAGGCGAAGGCGGATTCGGTTCAACTGGAAAATAATATGAGTTTTTTCGAAAATGAAAATAGTAAAAAAGAACATAGTTTATGGGTAGAGAAATATCGTCCACAAACTCTTTCGGAATATGTAGGAAATGAAATAGTAAAAGAAACTATCCAACAATATTTGGATAATAACGATATTCCTCATTTATTGCTTTATGGTAAAGCAGGTACAGGTAAAACCACATTAGCAAAGTTAATCGTAAACACAATTAAATGTGACTATATGATTATCAACGCATCGGATGAAAACAATGTGGATACTGTTCGTAACAAAGTAAAGAATTTTGCATCATCAATGGGATTTGCAGGATTCAAAGTAATTATATTAGATGAGTTTGATTATATGACTCCAAACGCACAAGCGATTTTGAGAAATTTAATGGAAACATTCAGTAAGCATTGTAGATTCATTTTGACTTGTAATTACATTGAGAAGATAATTGACCCTATTCAAAGTAGATGTCAATCATTTGCAATCACACCACCCACCAAGAAAGATGTTGCAGTTCAAATTAGTAGAATATTGGAATCAGAAAGTATTAAGTTTGACATAAAAAATGTTGCAGATATAATAAATTCATATTATCCAGATATTAGAAGAATACTTAATACTTGTCAACTTCAATCTGCAAAAGGTGAATTGAAAGTAGACCATAAAATTATGGTTGAATCAAATTTTCAAACTAAACTTATTGAACTTTTAAAAGCAGATGACGATAAGAGAAATATGTTTATGAAAATTAGACAGGCAGTAGCAGACAACAAATTAAATGACTACTCCGAAATGTATACAATGTTATATGACAAAGTAGATGAATATGCAAGTGGAAATGTGGCAAATACAATTTTAACTATTGCAGAAGGCATTTCAAAAGATGCATTAGTAGTAGATAAAGAGATTGTATTTATGAGTACAATTATACAAATATTAAACATTATAAAATAAAAAATTATGCAAGAGCAAATGAACCAATTACCACCGAATTTTAATTTAAACGATGCAAGAGATATGGATTGTGAATGTGGTGGAAAGATATTTTTACCAGGTTATAGATTCAAAAAAATTAGTAGATTATTAACAGGCGCACCAAAAGATTCGGTTATGCCAATTGAATTGTATGTATGTGCAAGTTGTGGTAAACCTTTAAATGAATTACTTCCACAAGAATTACAAGAAACAAAAATTATTGAATAATGGCGCAAAAGTTATTTGACCATATCAACGCGATAACTACGGAACAAGACCCAAATTATTTCGATAAACTTACTGACGAGGATTTAAAATCATGGAGTAACTTTATGATTAACCGATTCCTATCAATGAAGCCGGAATGGGTTGAGCTTGTTGCCACATTATTACCACTTACACAAACACTACAACCAAAAGAAATGTACAAGTTGTATATTAGTGTTATTCCAAAAGGAAAATATTATTTAAAATATATAAAAGGTAAGGGTGAAGAAAAGTATGAAGAATTTTTAGTTGATTTAATAAAAAAGGAATTCGTTTGTTCAGAAAAAGAAGCAAACGATTATATTGAAGTTTTGTATTCTTCTAGAGAGGGTAGAGAAAATATCAAGTATATATGTGAAAAGTATGGAATTGATAAAAAACAAATTACAAAATTGAAATTGAAAATATAATGAATAAAAAATATTTGATTACAAATGGATGTTCTTTTACCGAAGGACATATGTTGGGAAATGAAGGAGCTTGGCCTAAATTTTTAGGTCAAAAATTAAATTTAGAAGTTTATAATATAGGAAAAGGTGGAAGTGGGAATGATACTATAACGTGGAGAACAATTGAATTTTGTGAAACAAATAAAAATATTGCAAAGGATGCTTTGTTTGTTATTCAATTGACAGAATGTTTAAGATATCAGGTGTATTATGATAATCTAGTAGATGACCCGCAAGAATGGCATGTAACTCCTATGTGTTTTCAAAGAACAATGGATTCATACAAAACTGGAAATGGTGCATCTAAATGGATATACAAAAATAGAGATGAATTAGTTTACATTTATAGCAATATAACATTTTCATTATATAAGACTTTACAAAATATTATTACCTTAACATCATACTTTGAATCAAATGGATACCAGTATGTGATATTTGATGGAATAAATGACCATAAACCATTTAAACATGGTGATTCTTATTATTTAAAAGAATCAAATTCAGATAATATAAACCCTGAATTTAAAATAAAAACAAATTTAGATTTAAAACATGGAAATAGCTGGCATCCAAATTTAGTAGCTAGAACGGATGGGTATTTTATAAACGAACAACTGATAGATAATATTTTTTCAAACCCAAAAATATTTAAAAAGATACCAGTTTTGTTAAAATATTTTATGGAAATGGGTGAGAAAAAACATAAAAACGAAGAACATTATTTTTTAGGTAATGCTGGCCACCCAAATGTGGAAGCATGTGAAATATGGAGTGATATTCTTAAAGATTATATAGAAGAATTATTTGGTAAATCCGAATAAATTGATTATATTTAATCTATTATGGCAAGAGTATCATTTTCACAATATAGTATGTGGCATAGTTGCCCACATCAATACAAATTAGCATACATAGATAAGTTGGGGGAAAACTCTTCCAACATTCATTCAATCTTTGGAACTGCAATGCATGAGACACTCCAAAATTATTTGGAGAAGTGTTTAAGAATATCAAAGTCACAAGCTGACAAAATGATTGACTTAAAGGAGTATCTAAAAGAAAGAATGAGAGATGCATATCTCAAAGAAACCGAAGGTGAAATAGGTAATACTACAATATGCACCAAAGAAGAAATGGTAGAGTTTTTAGAAGATGGAAACGTCTTATTAGATTGGTTTCAAAAACCCAAAAACTTTAACAAATTCTTTTCGTTAAAACACGATGAATTGGTAGCAATTGAACAACCTATAAACACAAAGATTTCAGAGAATGTAAACTTTATGGGTTTCATAGATTTGATTATCAGAGATACCTTTAATGGTAGATATCGAATCATTGACTTTAAAACTTCTACAAGAGGTTGGAGTAAGTATCAAAAATCAGACCCAGTTAAAA
>JACCDP011015456.1_pt1 | contig 13355 bp, 12 predicted proteins | sample 7445841 | NCBI WGS metagenome assembly JACCDP01 (sample SAMN15323441, study PRJNA562643) | freshwater metagenome | isolation source: river surface water | place: USA:Blue River Watershed | collected 2017-08-17
ATGGCGGTGTTCAGTTGGCGCTGGTAAATAGCACGGGTTCCGGTCAGGCGTGCCGGGATGATCTTGCCGTTTTCGGCGATGAAATCGCGCAGGGTGTCGACATCCTTGTAGTCGATCTCTTCGACGCCAGCGACGGTGAAGCGGCAAAAGCGCTTGCGCTTGAACAGCAACGACTGGGTGTTGCGCTTGGGACGCTTGTCCTTGTTGAATTTCTTGAACGTGGCCATGAGGGGACCTCTCGAAAAATCAGATGGGTTGAAACTCTTGAATATGGAGCACGGGGTGCTTGCCGTTGCGCGGGGTGGACAGAAATCCGGCGAATCGCCAATGACTCCCAATCACCTGCTTGGCCAGGGTCTCTGCCTGCGGCCCGAAGGCCACGGCCCGGATCGCTGCCTTGACCTGCCGCTTACCACCTGCTTCGATCACCTCGGACTCGTGTTCGAGCTGAAGGTCGAGAGCGGGCAATCCGGCTGGCGTGTACCGCAAAGGCTTGGCCTCGGCGATGGCAGCGCTCAAAAGAACCTGGTTCACGCACGCGGGCTGCGCATCAGCCCTGTTGCGGCTCCGACTGCTGGGCTTTGCGGGCCTCTTCGCGTTCGACGGTCTTCATCATGGAGGAAGGGCCCGTATCAGCCTTCTTTTTGACCACGGTGAGGTGACGCAGGACGGCATCGTTGAAGCGGAAGGCGTGCTCGAGTTCGCCCATCACGGCCTGATCAGCCTCGATGTTCACGCACAGGTAGTGGGCCTTGGCCAGCTTGTTGATTTGGTAGGCCAGTTGACGACGGCCCCAGTCCTCGACGCGATGGATCTTGCCGCCGCCGGCGGTGATCATGGCTTTGTAGCGCTCGAGCATGGCCGGAACCTGCTCGCTCTGATCCGGATGGATCAGCAAGACGATCTCATAGTGACGCATGGATACTCCTTAAGGATAAAAGCCACCTGCTGTGGGTCTGTTCCCTGAAGGGACCAGCCCTGGGTGGGCCCCTGCGTGGAGGACCCGCCCTGCCCTCGGGACAACCCCAACGGCGCAGTGTGGCAAGGCAAAGCCTGCGATTGTAGCAGGCTAGCGCAGGGTCACCACCCGACCGAGGCCGCGTTCCAGCCAGCTGGCGGCCACTAGCGCGACCAACCCTGCCGCGACCCCGAACACGCCGCCGGCCACAGGCAGGATGCCCCACCAGTCCGGCCCGGAGGCGCGGCCCGACCAGGCCAGGAACCAGGTCGCATTGCCCACCATATAGAAAATGGTAGTACCCAAGCCAGCTAGCATTCCGGAGACCGCCCCCAATGGCGAGGCGCCTGACCAAAAGATGCCAGCCACCATGGCCGGCACGAGGGCACTGGCCGCGAGTGAAAACGAAGCGGTCACCAGGGAGATGATGTCCGAGGGCTTGAACATCGCGACGGTAGCGGCCAGCACCGACATGGCCAGCAAGGCGAACTTGGACAGCACCACCCGCTGATCGGGTGTCGAGCGATCGCTCACGTCCTGCGCGTACAGGTCACGGACCAAGGCGCTACTGAGGGTGAGCAAAAGGGCGTCGGCGGTGGAGAGCGCCGCCGCCAGCCCGCCGGCGGCCACCAGACCGGAGACCACATAAGGCAGCCCGCCGATCTCAGGGGTGGCGAGCATCACGATGTCGGCACCCAACTGGATCTCGCCAAACTGCACGATGCCGTCGCCGTTGATGTCGCGCACCGAAACGAGCGAGGGGTCCACCCTCCCCCACTGCACGATCCAGGCAGGCAGGGACTCGTAACGGATACCGGTCAGCCCGCTCATGACCTCAAACTTGACCATCACCGCCAGCGCCGGCGCGCTGATGTAGAGGATCCCGATGAAAAACAGGGCCCAGGCCACCGAGCTGCGGGCCTGTGACACCGAAGAGGTCGTGTAAAAGCGGGTCACCAGGTGCGGCAGCCCCACGGTCCCCAGCATCAGGCAAAGGGTCAGGGCAAGGAAGTTACGGCGTGAAGTGTCGAACTGGGCGCGCTCCGCAGGCGTGCCCTCCGGGTCACCGGCGAAGGCCTGGCCATGGGCAGGTAAGCCCCCCAGCGGCCGGGCTCGGTGCTCGCTCTCGGCAATGATTCGCCCCCACTGCTCTCGCGCCGCCGCGGCATTGGCCGGCAGGTTTTGCAAATCGCGCTGGGCATCGGCCACCTCCAGTGCATTGGCGCCAGAGTCCTTGAGCAGGCGGACCCGGTCTCGGGCCTCGGTTCGCTCGCGCACCAGCGCCGACTCGACGTCAGCGAGCTTGGCCCGATATTCGTCGGCGCGGCGCTGGTAGGCGGCCTGGACCGACTGCTCGGCGGGGGAGGCCGCCAACTCTTTTTCGAGGGCGCTGATCTTGGCCAGTTTCTGTCCATAGACCAGGGGCGCCAGCGGATTGCCCAATTGCTTGTAGGCCAGCCAAGACACCGGGATCAGGAAAGCCATGAGCAAGATGACGTACTGCGCCACTTGGGTCCAGGTGATGGCTCGCATCCCACCCAGAAAGGAGCAAAGCAGCACGCCACCGAGCCCCAGCAGGATGCCAATTTCAAACTGGACCCCAGTGAGCCGAGAAGCAATCAGGCCAATGCCGTAGATCTGGGCTACCACGTAGACGAAGGAGCACAGGACGGCCGACAGTGCCGCGATCCGGCGCGGCCAGCGGCCTCCGTATCGCATCTGAAAATAGTCTGGCACGGTGTACAGGTCCAGGCTGCGCAGGTAGGGCACCACCAGCAGTGCGATCAGGCAAAAGCCACCCGTCCAACCCATGAGGTAGGCCATCCCACCCGGGGCCCCTGGCATGCCGGAGAAACCCTGCAAGTACAGCGCCCCAGCCAGGCTGATGAAGGAGGCCGCGCTCATCCAGTCGGCTGCGGTGGCCATCCCGTTGTACATAGCGGGAATGCGACGCCCGGCCACGTAGTACTCGTGCGGGTCGCTGGTGCGGCACCAGATGCCGACGACCGCGTACATCATGACCGAGGCGAAAAGAAACAAGGGGCCCAACCAGCGCCGCGACAGGCCCGCCTCTTCGGCCTGCAGCAGGCCCGCGAGGGCCAGCATCAGCACGAGGATGTACAGCAGCAGGTTGCGGTGCAGGCGCCCGACGGGGTAGGCCTCAGTAGTCGACGGCTCAGGTTGTGACATCCGCCGCCCTTCCAGCTTCAGGCTGCGGCGAGCCGCTGCCAGGTGTCAATCACGCTATCAGGGTTGAGCGAGATCGATGCGATCCCCTCGCCCGACAGCCATTGCGCCAGATCGGGGTGGTCGCTGGGCCCTTGGCCGCAGATGCCGACATACTTGCCCTGCTCTCGGCAGGCGGTGATGGCCATCTTGAGCAGCGCCAGCACCGCTGGATCACGCTCGTCGAAGTCGTGCGCCAGCAGTTCAAGACCCGAGTCGCGATCCAGACCCAGGGTGAGCTGGGTCAGGTCATTGGATCCGATCGAGAAGCCATCGAAGTGCTGCAGGAAATCATGGGCCAGTAGGGCGTTGCTGGGAATCTCGCACATCATGATGATTTTGAGGTCATTCTCGCCCCGCTGGAGGCCGAACTTCGCGAGCAGCGCCACCACACGCTCGGCTTGGCTCACGGTGCGCACAAAGGGCACCATGACCTGCACATTGGTCAGGCCCATCTCGCCGCGTACCCGCTTGAGCGCTTCGCACTCCATGGCAAAGGCCTCACCAAAATCCGCGCTGATGTAACGGGCCGCACCGCGAAAGCCCAGCATCGGGTTCTCTTCCTCGGGCTCGTAGCGTGAGCCGCCGATCAGCTTGCGGTACTCGTTGGACTTGAAGTCCGACAGGCGCACGATCACCGGCTTGGGCCAGAAAGCGGCAGCAATCGTAGCCACCCCCTCCGCCACCTTGTCCACATAAAAGGCCCGCGGCGAGGCATGGCCACGGGCCACCGACTCCACCGCTTTTTTGAGGTCTTGGTCGACGTTGGGGTAGTCGAGAATGGCCTTGGGGTGCACCCCGATGTTGTTGTTGATGATGAACTCCAGCCGCGCCAGGCCCACGCCCTCATTGGGCAGTTGGGCGAAGTCGAAGGCGAGCTGGGGATTGCCCACGTTCATCATGATCTTGGTCTTGATGGAGGGCATGACCCCGCGTTGGACCTCGGTAACTTCGGTCTCGAGCAGGCCGTCGTAGATGCGACCTGTGTCGCCCTCGGCGCAAGAGACAGTGACCAGGGTGCCGTCCTTGAGCGACTCCATTGCGTCGCCGCAGCCCACTACCGCCGGAATGCCTAGCTCGCGGGCGATGATGGCCGCGTGGCAGGTGCGTCCGCCCCGGTTGGTGACGATGGCGCTGGCGCGCTTCATCACCGGCTCCCAGTTGGGGTCGGTCATGTCGGCTACCAGCACGTCACCGGGCTGAACGCTGTCCATCTCAGACAGGTTGTGAACGATGCGCACCGGGCCGGTGCCGATCTTCTGGCCGATGGCGCGGCCCTCGGCCAGCACCGCGCCCTTGCCCTTGAGCTTGTATTTCAGCTCAGCCTTGCCCTGGGCCTGGCTCTTGACCGTCTCCGGGCGCGCCTGAAGGATGTAGAGCTCACCGTCCTGGCCGTCCTTTCCCCATTCAATGTCCATGGGGCGTCCGTAGTGCTTCTCGATGAGCACCGCATAGCGGGCCAGCTGCTGCACGTCGGCATCGCTGAGGCAATAGCGGTTGCGCTGCTCCAGCGGAACGTCCATTGTCTGGACCAGCTTGCCGCTCGCAGCCTTTTCCTCAGGCGTGGCAAAGACCATCTGGATCAGCTTGGAGCCCAGGTTGCGTCGGATGACCGACTGCTTGCCCGCGGCCAGCATGGGCTTATGGACATAGAACTCGTCAGGGTTGACCGCACCCTGCACCACCGTTTCGCCCAGGCCGTAACTGGCCGTGATGAAGACCACCTCCTCGAAGCCGGACTCGGTGTCGATGGTGAACATCACACCCGCAGCGCCCAGGTCGGAGCGCACCATCCGCTGCACGCCAGCCGACAGGGCCACATCGGCATGCGCAAAGCCCTTGTGCACCCGGTAGCTGATCGCGCGGTCGTTATAGAGCGAGGCAAACACCTCCTTCATCTTGTGCAGCACCTGCTCGATGCCCACCACGTTGAGGAAGGTTTCCTGCTGCCCCGCGAAGGATGCATCAGGCAGGTCTTCCGCGGTAGCCGAAGAGCGCACCGCAAAACTGGCCTGGGCGTTGCCACCGCACAAGGTGTCAAACGCCCTGCGAATGGCGGCCTCGAGATCAGCCGGGAAAGGCTGGGCCTCGACCCAGCCGCGGATTTCGGCGCCGGCGGCGGCCAAGGCCCGAACGTCCTCGGTGTCGAGGGCATTGAGACGAGCCTGGATACGGGCTGCCAGCCCCCCTTCGGAGAGGAACTGCCGGAAGGCATGGGCGGTGGTGGCAAAGCCCGTCGGGACCTTCACACCGCCGGGCAGCTGGGAAATCATCTCGCCGAGGCTGGCGTTCTTGCCACCCACCGACTCGACGTCGCTCATCCTCAGATTTTCAAAGGGCACGACCAGTGCGGTCGCCTCGAAACGTGCAGACATGGGGAAGCTCCGGAGTTTAAAAACGGGGAAGCGCCGCCTCTGAGCGTCGGCCGGCGGCGGGCCAGGACACTGGAGGCGGGCAGGCCTGCGGCAGACGCGAAGAGCCGGTCTTGTGCTTGTACTTGTGGACGGCTGGCGTGCATCGAACGGGCGGGGGCAGGCGGTGTTCGGATAATGGGGCCATTGTAGGGTCCGATCTGGCGGCCAGCAGCCGCTTTTCGGTCACCGTCCCATCGCCAATTTCGAAGCCAGCTCTCGCTCCCCACGTCATATCCCCCGCCATGGCCCAGCGCACCGTTTTTTTTATCTCCGACGGCACCGGCATTACCGCCGAAACTTTCGGCAACGCCATCCTGGCGCAGTTTGAGATCCAGCCCCGACACGTACGGCTGCCCTTTGTCGACTCGGTGGACAAGGCGCATCAGGCGGTGCGTCAGGTCAATCATGTGGCAGAGCTGGAGGGCCAGCGACCCATCGTCTTCACCACCTTGGTCAACATGGAGGTGCTGCGGGTGATCGAGGCGGGCTGCAAGGCGATGCTGCTGGACATGTTCGGCACCTTCGTGCGGCCCCTGGAGATCGAGCTGGGCATCAAGTCCAACCATCGTGTCGGGCGCTTTTCGGACGCCAGCAAGAGCCAGGCTTACCACGACCGGATCGAGGCCATCAATTTCAGCCTGGCCCATGACGATGGTCAGAGCGACCGCGACCTCGAAGGTGCTGACGTGATCCTGGTGGGGGTGAGCCGCAGCGGCAAGACGCCCACGTCGCTCTATTTGGCGATGCAGTACGGGCTGAAGGCGGCCAACTACCCGCTGATTCCGGAGGACTTCGAGCGCCAGCAGCTGCCCCAGGCACTGGTGCCGTTCAAGCGCAAGATCTTCGGCCTGACCATTCAGCCCGAGCGGCTATCGGAAATCCGCAACGAGCGGCGGCCGAATTCACGCTACGCGGCGCTGGACAACTGCCGCATGGAGGTGGCCGAGGCCGAGGCGATGATGCGCCGCGCCGGTATCCGCTGGCTGTCGACGACCACCAAGTCAATCGAGGAAATTGCGACCACGATCTTGCAAGAGGTGCGGCCGGAGCGGTTGGAGTACTGAGGCCTGCTCAGGGGACACAAGCTTAGGGGGCCGGGCGACCCACTTGCACCTGCACGACCTCCCGCCCGACGAAGTACAGGCGCCGTCTCAAGACGAGCAAATTGAAAGCTTGGCGGGCGTAGTTCCGTTCAACACAACCCACCGACGCGGTCTCGGCGCTACCCAGCCCGGCGAAGTCCGCCGCCAACCAGGGCACCGGCGCTGCGGGGCCCTGGCGGCTGGCGCTCTGGGCCGCCGACTAGAAGCCGCTTGGACAACGTTGTGTTGGACCCCCTGGCCACCTTGCTCGCCGCCGTAGACCACTTGAGCCAGTCCCATAGGCATGGTTTCTTCGCGGAGCGACTGGGTCCGAACACCGGGCTAGCCGGCACTGGACCCAGGAGGCTTTGAAGTAGCCCATCAGTTCCGTGACCCTATAGCGGGCTCATACGGCAGGGAGTGACACGCTCATGAATAGAAAAAACAAATCGCGCGTATTACATCAATCGAATTCACAAATATCAGGTCTAACCCTAGTATCCCTCCTGTCCCGAAACCAACGCTTCCACAGAGAGGAAACCCAGCAATGTCCGTCATCAACACCCAAATCAAGCCCTTCAAGAACATGGCGCTCAAGAGCGGCAAGTTCATCGAAGTCACCGAGGCCGCCGTCAAAGGCAAGTGGGCCGTCTTCTTCTTCTACCCCGCCGACTTCACCTTCGTCTGCCCCACCGAGCTGGGCGACGTGGCCGACAAGTACGCCGAGCTGCAGAAGATGGGCGTGGAGGTCTACTCCGTGTCCACCGACACCCACTTCGTGCACAAAGCCTGGCAAGACGCCTCCGAGACCATCCGCAAGATCCAGTACACGATGATCGGCGACCCCACCGGCGCCCTGACCCGTGCCTTCGACTGCATGCGCGAGGCAGAAGGCCTGGCTGACCGCGGCACCTTCATCGTCGACCCCCAGGGCGTGATCCAGGCCGTGGAAATCACTGCGGAAGGCATTGGCCGTAACGCCGAAGACCTGCTGCGCAAGGTCAAGGCCGCCCAATATGTCGCCAGTCACCCCGGTGAAGTCTGCCCCGCCAAGTGGGAAGAAGGCGCCGCCACCCTCAAGCCCTCGCTGGACCTGGTCGGCAAGATCTGAGTCCCAGGCAAACCGCCACGCCAGCCCCCCACACACGGGGCAGGCTCCCCCCAGCGCCAGTGGCAACCCGCCCCGGCGCCGGATGAACGAGGCCCGGGGTGTACCCCGCCCCGGGCCCTTGTTTTTCGAAATTCCGACCGATTGTTTGTAGCCCCAGGAGGCCCCCATGCTCGACGCCGCCACCCAAGCCCAACTCGCCAGCTACCTCGAACGAATCACAGAGCCGGTGGAAATCACCGCGCAGCTTGATGATTCGCAGGCTTCTCGCGACATGCTGGAGCTGCTCAATGACGTGGCCAGCGCCTCCCGTCTGGTGACCGTTCATACGGCACAAGGCGGCCCGCACCGCACCCCCTCCTTCACGGTGCACCGCCCAGGCCAAAGCCAGGGCCCGCGCTTTGCCGGCTTGCCGATGGGGCACGAATTCACATCTCTGGTGTTGGCGCTGTTGCAGGTGGGCGGCTACCCGCCGAAGGTGGAACAAGCCCTGCTCGAGCAAATTCGAGCGCTGGACGCCGACCTGAATTTTGAGGTGTATGTCTCGCTCACCTGCCACAACTGCCCGGACGTGGTTCAGGCCCTCAACCTCATGGCGGTGCAAAACCCCCGGATCAAGGCGACCATGATCGAGGGCGGCCTGTTCCAGGCCGAGATCGAAGAGCGCAAGGTCATGGGCGTGCCCTCGGTGTACCTCAATGGCACCCTGTTTGGCACCGGCCGGATGACCCTCGAGGAAATCTTGGCCAAAGTCGACACCGGCGCCCAGGCCCGTGAGGCGCAAAAGCTCAACGCCAAGGCGCCGTTTGACGTGCTGATCGTTGGCGGCGGACCGGCGGGCGCGGCAGCTGCCGTGTATGCCGCACGCAAGGGCATCCGTACCGGGATCGCCTCCGAGCGCTTTGGCGGCCAGGTACTGGATACGCTGGGCATCGAGAACTTCATCTCGATCAAGGAAACCGAAGGACCGCGCTTTGCGCTGGCCCTCGAGGAGCATGTCCGCCACTACGACGTGGACATCATGAATATGCAGCGCGCCAAGGGCCTGGTCCCTGCCACCACGGCCGGCGGGCTGGTCGAGGTGCAGTTCGACAGCGGCGCCTCCCTGAAGGCCCGTTCGGTGATCTTGGCCACCGGCGCGCGCTGGCGCAATCTGGGCGTGCCGGGCGAGGCCGAGTACAAAAACAAGGGCGTGGCCTACTGCCCGCACTGCGACGGACCGCTGTACAAAGGCAAGCGGGTGGCAGTGATCGGGGGTGGCAATTCGGGAGTGGAAGCGGCCATTGACCTGGCCGGCATCGCCCAGCACGTGACGCTGATCGAGTTTGGCACCGAACTGCGCGCCGACGCGGTGCTGCAGCGCAAGGCGGCCAGCCTGGCCAATGTGACCATGATCACCAACGCCCAAACGACCGAGGTCACCGGCGACGGCCAAAAGGTCGACGGCCTGCGCTACCAGGACCGGGCTACCGGCCAGGAGCACCGTGTGGACGTGGCGGGGGTGTTCGTGCAGATCGGGTTGGTACCCAACACCGAGTGGCTAAAGGGTACGCTTGATTTGTCCAGGCACGGCGAGATCGTCGTCGACGCCAAGGGCCAGACCTCGCTGCCGGGCGTGTTCGCCGCGGGCGACGCCACCACGGTCCCGTACAAGCAGATCATCGTGGCGGCAGGCGAAGGGGCCAAGGCCGCGCTGGGTGCGTTTGACCACCTGATCCGCAGCAGCGCCCCGAGCGACGCCGTACCAGTGGCGGCGCCGGCCCAGGTGCCGGAGTTGGTAACCGCCTGAGTCTGGCAAATCTACCCTCCGCCGGGGCCGCAGCGCACGCTTTCGCGTGACAATGCGCCCCCTTTCTATTGGCGTCATGGGAGTGCAGGCATGCAAGGCGATCCGAAGATCATCCACCACCTTCAGGCGCAGCTGCGCAACGAGCTCACCGCCACCAGCCAGTATTTTCTTCACTACCGCGTTCTCCAGCATTGGGGGCTGGGCAAGCTGGCCAAGAAGGAGTACGAGGAGTCAATCGGCGAAATGAAGCATGCCGACCGGCTGATGGCTCGCATCCTCACCCTGGACGGTCTGCCGCACCTGCAGGACCTGGGCAAGCTGCTGATCGGCGAGGATGTGCCAGACATCCTGGACTGCGACCTGCGCCTCGAGCGCGCCGCCCAGGTCACCGTCAAGGAGGGCATTGCCGCCTGCGAGGCGGCCCGCGACTATGTCTCACGGGGGCTCCTGCAGGAGGTGCTGAACGACACCGAGGCGCACATCGACTTCCTCGAGACACAAATCGACCTGCTCGGTAAAGTGGGACTGCCCAACTATTTGCAAACCCAGATGGACGCGGCTACCTAGGGACGGCCCTCGCAGGCCGCCGCAAGACCCGTCCTACACTGGCGTGTCTTGATCGCCGCGCAAGCACCGTCCCTTGTTCGCTCACCGCCGCCTGCTGCTTCTCGTCCCCATCGTGCTGATGCTGCACCTGGTCGCCCTCTGGGCGCTGGGCGGCGGCACGCTGCGCAGCCCCCAGGAGGCGACGGAGCCGCAGGTGCTGATGAGAGACGTTCTGAAAACGGTGCCGCCCCAGGCGTCCCAGGGAGCAGGGGCAGCTTTGCCTGCACCTCTGCCAGCACCTCTGCCGCCGCCTGTTCCTGCGCCCGTTTCCCCGCAGACCAAGCCAATCCGTGAGGCGGCACTGCCGCCCGCGCCGCAGCAGCAACCCATTGCAACAGTTGCCGCTGCACCTGCACCTGCACCTGCACCTTCACCTGCAGTGACTGCTACACCGGCGGTAACGCCCGTACCGGCAGCGACCGTCAATTCACCTGTGACAGCCCCTGCGCTATCAGCAGTACCTGCGAGTCCCGCTGCCGCTGCACCTAAGACCGCAGCCCTGCCGACCCCACCAGCCGCTCGGGGGGCGGCCCCGGCGCCCACACCAGTCACCACACCAGTCACCGCACCAGTCGCCGCATCAGTCGCGGCATCAGTCCCTGCACCAGTGTCCGCACCAGTCCCTGCGCCGGGTACTCCGCCTGTGGCTGCGTCGGGCACCGCGCCGAACACCATGCCGGCGCCTGGTGGCCCAGCGGGTCAGTCCGCCGGGCCCACAGTGGCCGGCGTTTCGAACGGACCCGCCGCTGCGGCGGCAGCCCTACCTCCGACCACAGTCCCTGTCGCTGGCGGCACCGCTGTTCCCGCCACTCGTGCGGCCGCAAATACTTCCGTCATGCCTGCCAGCACGCCTGCACCAGCCGTCTCCGCCATCGCGGAGAGGCCAAGCGCCCCCGCCCCGGCGCAGGCCCGCGTCGAACTGCCCTCTTCCGACGCCGAGTACTTACACAACCCCAAGCCTACCTACCCGCTCCTCAGCCAGAAGCTACGCGAGCAGGGCAAGGTGCAGGTTCGCGTTCTGATCGGCACAGACGGGCTTGCTCTCAAGGCTGAAATCAGCCAGTCCAGCGGCTTTCCGCGCCTCGACCAGGCCGCCCTGAATACCGCCCTGAAGTGGCGCTACCGCCCCGGCAGGCGCGGCGGAGTTCCCGAGGCGATGTGGTTCATCGTCCCGTTCGAGTTCGCTTTGTAATTGCGGCCCTCAGGCGGTCCAGAGCAGCCGCATCAAGGCAGCTCAGACCTTGTCTGGAGGTCGCTTTGAGACCGCCTGGGGCAGGTCAGAGCCCGAGCGCGGCGATGCCGGCCTTGGCGATTTGGGCATCCTCATTGGACTTGACGCCGCTCACGCCAACGGCTCCGATGCACTGGCCGTCCTTCATGATGGGGACGCCACCCTCAAGCAGGCCCTCGACCGTGGGAGCGGTGAGGAAAGCGTAGCGACCGCCGTTGATGATGTCTTCGTAGACCTTGCTTTCGCGGCAGCCGAGCGCCGCGGTGTGCGCCTTGGCCGGGCCAATATGGGCGGAAATGGCGGGCGCGCCGTCAAGGCGCTGTAGCCACAGCAGGTGGCCGCCGGCGTCGACGATGGCGATGGTGACAGCCCATTTGTTTTTGAGCGCCTCGGCCTCGGCCGCAGCGGCGATGGCCTTGATGTCGGCCAGATCCAGGGAATGCGTGGTTTTCATGCCCATGAGCATAACCGCCCAGCGGAGGCTGTTTCCGCTACGCAAGAGCCCGAATACGCCCGGGTCCCGCAGGGGCATTTCGGAATATTTCTCGTGACCCCGAAGAACCCTAGAATGCGCCCATCTGCGGACCAACCGCTTTCCACAGGAGGCCTGTTCATGAACGATTCACTGCACACCCAAACTTGGGACCAGGTTCTACCCGCTGCAGAGCGCAATCGCGTGCTGCGCAACACCTACTTGCTGCTGGCGTTGAGCCTGCTGCCCACCGTGCTCGGCGCCTGGGTCGGCGTGGCCACCGGCATCACCCAGTACATGGGCGGCGTTGTGGGCTTGGTGCTTTTCCTGGGGGGCGTCTTCGGCTTCATCTTCGCCATTGAGAAGACCAAGAACTCGGCCGCCGGCGTTCCCGTGCTGCTGGCCTTCACCTTCTTCATGGGCCTGATGCTCTCGCGTCTGATTGCTTCGGTGCTGGGCTTCTCCAACGGCGCGAGCCTGGTGATGACCGCCTTTGGCGGCACCGCCGGCGTCTTCTTCGCCATGGCCAGCCTGGCCACCGTGATCAAGCGGGACCTGTCCGGCATGGGCAAGTTCCTGTTCGTCGGCGTGATCGGCCTGCTGGTCGCCAGCGTGATCAATGTCTTCGTCGGCTCGACCACCGGCATGCTCGTGATCAGCGCCCTGTCGGTCATGATCTTCAGCGCCTTCATGCTGTACGACATTCGCCGCATTATCGACGGCGGCGAGACGAACTACATCTCTGCCACCCTGGCGCTGTACCTGGACATCGTCAACGTGTTCCAGGGCCTGCTGACCATGCTGGGCATCATGGGCGGCGAGCGCGACTGATCGCGTACCCGCACCAATCCAAAGGGGCCTTCGGGCCCCTTTTTCATGGGCTGGCTCCAACGAGTGGGCGCGCTCTTGCGACAGGTCAATGCGTCTGCGCTGCACAGGGGTAGATTGCCGGCATGCCCGCATCGACCTCTGCCCCATCGCCACCAGGTCCAGAGGATGGGTTGGTGGGCGACGCGGCGGATGACTCGGGGACTGGCCTGGGGAATGGCGCGGAGAGCGACCCGGCGAATGATCCGGCTGCGCAGGCCGTGCTGCGCGCGCGGAGACTGTGCCGCGTCTACCGAACTGGCGACACCGAGGTCCGTGCCTTGTGGGAGGTGGACCTCGATGTGGCGCGCGGTGAGTTCATCGTGCTGCTGGGCGCATCGGGCAGCGGCAAGTCGACTTTGCTCAACCTCCTGGGTGGGCTCGACCGACCCAGCAGCGGAGACCTTTGGTTTGAGGAGCATCGCCTCAGCGAGGCCGACGAGGACACACTGACCCGCTACCGGCGCGCGCATGTGGGCTTTGTCTTCCAGTTCTACAACCTGATCCCCAGCCTCACGGTGGCCGAGAACGTGGCCCTGGTGACCGACATCGCCAACGACCCCATGACAGTGGACGAGGCCCTGGCGCTGGTGGCGCTCATG
>JACCDP010207362.1_pt1 | contig 13354 bp, 11 predicted proteins | sample 7445841 | NCBI WGS metagenome assembly JACCDP01 (sample SAMN15323441, study PRJNA562643) | freshwater metagenome | isolation source: river surface water | place: USA:Blue River Watershed | collected 2017-08-17
GGAGATCGCGAGGCACGTAGGCCGGTTTTCCATCGGCCAGAAAGCGATCAAAAGCCTCCTTGGCCGAAGAAACCACTCCTTTATCCATGAGAGCACGGGCAATATGTGGTCTGCCGACCGAGTCGCTTCCGGCTAGCGCGCGGACTTCGTCGTAGGTGAGATCAATGCCGAGACTTTGGAGCCGCTCGACGATTTTGGGATTGCGACGGTGGCGACTGTCCCGTAAGGTCTTGAGCCGTTCATTCAAGCGAGTGTCCTGCCAATCGAGAAAGTAGCCAAGAATATGTAATTCGGAGTTCCCGAGGCTCGAGCTGATCTCGACGCCAGGAATGACCTCGATGCCCAACGCCTCCCCGGCGGCGCTCGCCTCGAAGAGACCGGTCGTGATGTCGTGATCGGTAATCGCCAGCGCCGTGACTCCAGCTTGGCGTGCCAGTCCAACCACCTCCGTCGGTGTACAGCTTCCATCAGAGTGCGTGGTATGGAGGTGCAAGTCCAAGCGGCTCATGTCGAAAGTCCAGCAGCCAGAGGTTTCTGTGCAACAAGTTGTGCGGTATAGACCGGCTCGATACCACGATGGCCTTCGTGAGCCCCTTCATCGTAATGCAGGATACGAAGACCAGCAGTGAGGTTGATCAGCTCGTTGTGTGCCAAACAAAACTCCTTGCGTCTAGGATGCTGATATTGAAAGTGGTGCTCGATGAGGAAGGTTTCATAGAGCAGCACGCCACCTGGCCTCAGCGCGTTGATGAGGTGGGGAAAGAGCGGACGAGTCAGATAAAAGAACACGAGAATGACATCGTAGATATCGTGTCCGAGGTTCGGCGTGTGTGGCGGAGGTAGTTCCAGATCGACCGTCTGCGTTGTGATTCCGGTGAGGTTCCTTGCCTGGGCCGTTGAGGACAGTTGCGCCAGGGCCTGGGCATCGCGATCAGTCGCGTCAACCTGGTAGCCTCGCGAAGCGAGGAACAGGGCGTGGCGTCCGGTGCCGGCGGCGACGTCGAGGACGTGCCCTTTAGGAAGGCGAGGCAGCTGCTGGACAAGAAAGTGGGCAGGGGGTGGATCCGTGTGCAGCAATTGGTGTGCGTGCCTGGTACGTTCCAGCGTAATGCCGACCGATTTCGTGATAGAGGTGATCGGAGGATGAAGCTTCCGCAGCCAGAGCTTCGCACGATCTACTGGAAATTCATCGAAGAGGGCGGCCAGATATCGTTCAGCCATCGCTTCCAATAGTCGAGCATCTTGACCGGTTCCAAGTTCTATCATGCGCTGTGCCACTGACGCATAGTCGATGGTTCGTCGAAGGTCGTCGGAGAGTCCCGCCGGCTCAAGTCGACAATCCAATTCCAGATCGACGGCTAACGGCTGTGGACGCGCTCGTTCCTCGGGCGTCACGCCACAGCGACCGCGAAATTCAAGTTGCTCGATGATGATCTGTCCGCCCATCAAGGCATTGTCGGAGATCGTCTTTCAGCCTGTCAAGCAAGGGGCGGTGGAGGAGAGCACGGATGCAGAGCAGAACCGTGTCGAGCGGGCAGACTATATGAAGTATCGGCTCGTATCGAAGTTGTATTCCGTGGTGTCGACCAGCCGGATAATACTGTGCCGGTACGCTCCGACCTCGTCCTTTTCGGTAAGATCCAGCTCCTGGCCATTGTCAATCGGCGTACCCTGTCGGTCGGTAATGACTTTGACAAGCGGGCGCTCCGCGTCGGACTTGGTCACGGCCGGCTTGAGCACGACGGCGAGTTCTTCGGTATCCAGCACGACCAGGCTTCCAATCGGAACGATCCCGACGCAATTGACGAATAGCTTAAGGAGGGTGGCATCAAAACTCTTTCCCGACTTTGAGAACATCATATTCAAGACCTTCGACGGCGACATCGGCTCGCGCCGATACACGCGGGACGAGGTCATCGCGTCATAACAATCGGCGATCATCAGAATGCGACCGGTCAACGACAGCTTCCAGGGCGTTTTCAGTTTGGGATAACCCGAATAATCGAGGTTCATGTGGTGCTCAAACGAAGCCGCCGCCATGCGTGCCGGAAGATTGGTGATGCCACGCAGTTGAGTAAGGCTCAAGACCCCTTCAGTCGGGTGGTTCCGCATCATCGTCCACTCGTCTTCCGTGAATTCACCGGGCTTGTTCAATACTTCAAGGGGAATCGCCGATTTGCCCATATCGTGAAAGAGGGCTGCCAACCCAAGATCTGCCAGCTCGACTTTCGGGTACCCGGCACGATTGGCAAGTGCGAGCGATAAGAGAGACACGTTGACGGAATGGTTGTGCGTGTATTGATCGTGACAGCGAAGAGTGGTGAGGCCGAGGAGCGTCGATTCATCCTGCATCATGAGGTCGACGATGTTTTGAATCGCTCGTTTGGCTTGCTTGAAATTTAGGGTACCTCCGTCACGGACGGACTGGGTCAAGGTTCCGACCGCGCCGGCAGCCTTTCCGTACGCCGTCTTACACTGTGCTTTATGATGCAGCTTCGCGCTGGCTTCGGTTCCTGGACCTTGACCGCCGTCTGATCCTGACGTGTCTTCTCTGATGGTCAGTTCGCGAGGATCTTCGAGCTGAATGTTGGTGATGTCACGGCTTGTGAGCTCCTGCCGAAAATCTGTGAGTGCTTTGGCGGTGGGGTCCAGTGTCACGAAGAGATACGCGAATTCGCGAAGGTCCGATGAGGTCGTCGCGCCGGTAAACGTCAATCCACCGATTTTCCACTTATTCATCGTGTCGATAATGCTGGACGCAACCAGCATTTGCTGAGCGCTCACCTTCAGGTGGCGTTCGCCGAGAAACAGGAAATCGTTTTGAATCCGCAGCGTGACGGGCTGATCGTGTGCTAGGGTTTGGATCAGGGTCAGCATGGTCTCGACCGGTTTATCGAGCGCGGCGTTGGTCCGTCCATGAATCCGCGATGTCTTGATCAGAGTATTCAGCTGCGTGATGAGCTGAAAGCCCAGCATGGCGAGCTGTTGATCGAGGATATCCCCGGCTTCGGAGCCTTGCCCGATTTTTCCGGCCAGCGACCGTTCATGCGTCAGCAGCGGTTCAGTCTGGTTGTCGGTGTGCTTCGGTGGCACTGCCTTGGGGAGTTTCATGAGAGCTCTCCGTCTTCTGCTTGTGAGGCGGGCTGCTTCCCTCGCTGATGTTTCTGTGATTGCGCAAGGGCCACGGTGCAGGCTTGACGAACTGCGGCGCCTCCTTTTCGTGCGCCGAGTTCCAACGCGGCGACCGCAGCGGAGGTCGCAAGCTTGCCGAGGGTTTCTGCCGCGAGCACAGCCAACTCTTCCTTTTTTTTCCGGTTGGTCCAAGCCCAGGCCGTGAAGAGGTTCTGCCAATAGTTAACGGCTTCGTCCCCACAGGTGGCACGGATGGCCTGAAACATACCTCGCCGTTCACTGATGGGGCGGTCCATGAAGCTGACATCAGACAAAATGGGAGACCACTGAGCAAACGGAACGGTATATTGTCCGGACATTAGCAGCTTGAGTGCGGCAAAGCGGACACTCTCATCTTCATCCTCGGTCAACGGAACGAGTCGCGCACCGCTGCCGCTTGGACGAAAGAGACCGACCGCCCGGACTACCTCACGCCGCACCTGGGCATCCGGATACCGAGTGATTTTTTCGATCGCTTCTATGAATTTCGGATTATTCCATTTGATAAAGATCGACAGGAGATTGCGGACATAGATCGGTCGCCGATCCGACAGTCCTCGCACTAAGGGATCGGGGTGGTCCTTGGCCAATGAGGTGAGCGCTTCCACCACGATGGCTTGGTGTGCCGGAGATGTCAGGTGTGCCAGGAGGGCGCACAGAGCGGGCACTGCGTCCGGCTTCATCAGCAGGAAGATGGTCAGCAATCCTTCGACATTGGTATCCGGACTGCGATTGAGATAGCTTTCGATGGCTTTGATGCGTTCAGCGCGACCCAATCCGTTCAGTACCGAGGCCAGCTGTTGCTTGTGTTCCTCACTCAGGTCTGGCCGCACGGCATCGGTTTCATGGAGCAGACCCAGCACGTTCTCCAAGACCGTCCATTTCCCTTCCCGCAGGAGCGATTCGACGATATTACCCCACAGACCGAACAGTTTCGTGAGTAATGCCGGAGCTTTTTCCGAAGCCAGGATTGCGGTGAGCGTATCCAGGAGATACGTAAGCCCATCTTGTTTGCTTTCTGTTTCGATTTCTTTTGCAAGAGCGGCGAGTTCTTCATCGGTCACTTCGTAGCCCACCAGTCCTGATTGGAAACGGTTCGGCTGACTCCCACCAGTGCTCGCTGTGCCGTCGGTACTGCCACCCCCAGACATCTGTTTGCTGCGAGTTCGTTCGCGATCCAAGAGCTCGCGAAGGGTCGAGTCGGATAAACTCAGGCTGCTATCGAGCCGAATGAATCCCTCATGCCCCACCGACGAGCTTGCGATCTCCTCGGCTGTGACGATGGAAATCGTCGAAAGATTCTTTCCCCAGATGCGCGTGACGATGTCATCATCATCTTTGGTGGGGTCGAGCCCTCCCCACAGCGACTCCAGAAAAAACCCGAGATCTTCTTGGGTCAGACCTTGATGGAGCGTGAGCTCACGAATTCCATCTGCGTAAAGCTTGAAGGCGATGTTTTCGCTCCCGCCGTCTTGCTCAGCTTGATACACGACATACTCTTTGCACATGAGGGCCGTTCGCTGGATAAGGAAGGTGAGTTTCGCATAGGTTGTAAGATGGGCCGTGAGTTCATCGAACAACTGTTGAGAGAATTTTTGAGCGACTGGATTGGTTGATCCGTATGTCCGGTTCGACTTCGCCGTTTTGTCCAAAAGTTTGAGGGCGCGTTTGATCGAGACGATTTCTGGGTCTTCCGCTGCTCGTGCAGCCATTGCGGCCGCGATCATCTCCTGAGCGGTCTTCATCTCCGTCGACATACGTAAGACCTACCGGCAGTTCAAGAATTCGTCAAGAAAATCATTGTTTTCCGATATCAGGCCTTGTGAAGATCGGGATCGCTTCAGCTTGTGTAGAGTCAAGGGTATCGGTAGAATCGACAAGGTATTCAGGCGGGTCGAACAGATTGTGGGCCTTGACGTGGTGGGTATGAACCGATCGACGCTGGTGATATGTTTCGGTGATAGTCTGACAGCTGGATTTCAGGCACCCACGCGGGACAACCCGACCGGGCGAGAAACCCCATACGGGCAGTTCCTTCAGTCCTCGATAGGCGACGCGGCAGCGGTACGAACAAGTGGAATTTGCGGTGAGATGACGGGCGAAATGGTCATGCGATTTCGGCGAGATGTGCTTGACCACAAGCCAGGGTATGTGTCGATCTTGGGAGGAACGAACGATCTTGGGTGGAATGCCTCTCCACCAGAAATCATGAGTAATCTCACCACGATGTACGAACAGGCACTGGCGATCGGGAGCGTGCCGATTCCGGTGACGGTGCCGCCGATTCGAGTGGAGGACGCTGCGGACAGTCGTGAAGGACAAGCGTGGATTGCCGGGCATCTTACCCGTCGCACGCAACTCAACCGGCTCATTTGCGACTATGCCAACTCCAAGGGCCTCGCCTGTGTCGATCTATTCGCCATTACCGCTGAACCGGAGACCGGGCAACTGGCGGCACTCTATTCAAACGATGGCATACATCTGACCACAACTGGCTATCAGCTGTTGGCCCACCAGGTTGCTATGATTCTTAAGCCATTATTGACTCAATCCACACCATTGTGAACAGCCTGCTTCAAGCCGTAACCGACCGAGCGTTCGACCGTGTGGTCGAGACAAGTTCCGTCCCGGTGTTGGTGGAATTCTGGAAACCTGGCTGCGGTCATTGCCGTGCCCTCATGGTTGAGCTGGAACGGCTGCAAGGGGAGATGGGAGCAAGGCTCCTCATCCTCACCATGAACGTCGACGAAAACTTTCAGATCCCCGCCGAATTGGAAATTTCCTCGCTTCCCGTATTGGCGCTGTATCGGCACGGCGAGTTCGTCAAATTCATCGGAGGGATGGGCAAGCGAGACGAGATTATGAAGCAGATCGGGATGATGCTGGCTCGTTGATCGGTCGTCTCGGCGGGTGTTCGGTGATGGTCGTTACAGCACTCGCCAGGTGCGGCCGTCGTTTTGGATGAGGCGGTCGGCTTCGACCGGTCCCCAAGTGCCGGCTTGATATTCGGGGAGCCAGCGTTGGCCGGACTTTTCCCAGGCTTCGAGGATCTGGGTGATCCAGGCCCAGGAGGCTTCGACGGCGTCACGCCGCATAAAGCGGGACGCGTCTCCTGCCATCACGTCAAGCAAGAGGCGCTCATAAGCCTCTGGAGACGGTCGACCGAACACCTCCCCGTACTGGAAATCCATTTCAACCGGATGGGTTTGCGCGCGGGTTCCCGGCACGCGAGAGACGATGCGGAACGAGAGCCCTTCTTCCGGCTGAATTTTCAACGCCAGGACGTTCGGGGCTTGAGGATTTTGCGCATTGGCGTTGAAGAGGATCTGTGGGATTTCTTTAAACTGAACGGCGACTTCACTGGCCCGTAGCGGCAACGCTTTCCCGGTCCGCAAATAAAACGGAACTCCGGACCAACGCCAGTTTTCCACGAAACATTTTACGGCTACGTAGGTCTCGGTCGTGGAATCGGGCTTGACGCCTTTTTCACGTCGGTAGCCGGGGACCGGTGTGTCGTGGACCTTCCCTTCCGTGTACTGGGCGCGCACGGTGCACTTCTCCACATCTTTCACCGTAATGGGCCGCAAGCAACGCAACACTTCCATCTTGGCGTTTCGCACCACATCCGGATCGAGGGAGTAGGGCGGTTCCATTGCGACGAGGCAGAGTAATTGAAGCAAATGGTTTTGGATCATGTCGCGCAACGCGCCGGCTTCTTCGTAGTAGCTCGCCCTGGTTCCAACTCGTTCAGCTTCGCTCACCGCAATTTGGACATGGTCGACGTACTTATGGTTCCAGATCGGCTCGAAAATGCTGTTGGCGAAACGCACGACCATAAGATTCTGAACAGTCTCTTTTCCCAGGTAATGATCGATCCTGAAAATTTGGGACTCGTCGAAGACGCGGCCTGTGACCTCGTTGATGGCTTTTGCACTGGTCAGATCCCGTCCCACCGGCTTCTCCACGATGATGCGGGTATAGGGTGAGCGAGCGCCTGGGGTTCCGGCCAGACCGGAGTGGGATAGACCTTCGCAGACGGCGGTAAACGAGCTGGGGGGAATACTGAGATAGAAAATACGATTGCCCGGCAGCTGGAACGTGCGCTCGAGTTCCTCGGCTCGTGCTTTGAGGCGCTTATAGGTCTGAGGGTCGTCGTTTTCCCCAGATAAATAGAAGAGGTGCTCGGAAAATCGGTTCCATGTCTCGTCGATCAACGCTTGGCGCGAATGCTTGACGACACCCTCACGGACCGTGGCGCGGAACTCTTCGTCGCTCATGGCTGTCCGACCTAACCCCAGGACAAGATAGTTCGAGGGGAGGAGACCATCGAGGAGGAGATTGTAGACGGCAGGAATGAGGCGTCGTTTCGCGAGGTCTCCTGATCCTCCAAAAATGACGAGCGTACAGGGTTCCACGGGAGGGAGGGTTTCCTTCGCTGGGCTGATATCGATCCGTTGACTCGTCGTCGGCGCCATCAAGTCCTCCTGAGCAGGATGCTGAATCATTATCGCCGTACGGCGTGACCACCAAATGCATTCCGGAGAGCCGCCAGCATCTTTTCTGCAAATGATTCATCTTGCCGTGAGCGAAACCGAGTAAACAGGGCTGTCGTCAAGGTTGGAACCGGCACGTCCTTTTCGATCGCGTCGGCGATCATCCAGCGACCCTCACCGGAATCTTGGACATAGCCTTTCAAGTGCTCCAGTTTGGGGTCCTGTTTGAGTGCGCCCGCGGCCAACTCGAGTAGCCAGGATCGGACGACGCTCCCATGCATCCAGAGGTCGGCGACTCTTGCCAGATCAAGCTTGTACTCGCTCTTCGCCATCAACTCAAACCCTTCCGCATAGCCCTGCATCATACTGTACTCAATGCCGTTGTGGACCATCTTGACATAGTGTCCGGCACCGACTCCTCCGACGTGGGCCCAGCCGTTTTCCGGAGCGAGGGTCTTAAAAACCGGGGCGAGCCGTTGGACGGCCGATTCTTCGCCGCCGACCATCAGGCAGTATCCGATCGTCAGTCCCCAAATACCTCCGCTGGTCCCGGCGTCCACATAGTGCAGGCCCTTTTTCTTGAGCTCGCCTGCGCGCCGCACATCGTCGTGAAACCGAGTATTTCCACCGTCGATGATGGTGTCACCGGGGCTCAACAAGGCGGCTATTGACGACACGGTTTCTTCCGTGGGCGCGCCCGACGGCACCATGACCCAGACGGCACGTGGTGCGCTGAGTTTGCTCACGAGGTCGGCAAGGGATGACGACCCGACACATCCGTGGCCTTCAGCCTGTTTAATCAGCTCGGTGGATCGATCATAGACGACCAGGCGGTGCTGGTCACGCCGCAGCCGGATGACCATGTTCATCCCCATCTTGCCTAACCCAATAAATCCCAGTTCCATATGGACTCCTTGGTGTGAATGACGATCGATGAAGATGCGGTGCTCGTTAACTACTGTACGGGCAGGCGCGATTTCTCACAAGTTGAAAACGAAATACGCTCCGCGTGCAGAGGCAGCCGGTGGCGTGCATGCCTGCGGTCAGTCGATCCGAGCAGGATTCGGAACATCCTTAAAGAGGAGATCGGCAAATTTCCGGCCAAAGTTGAGTTTGTCCGGGAGGGTGGTCGTTGTGAGGAATTGCCCAGCCAGGTCTGCAAGTGCCGGTTCACGTGAAAACATGAATCGATGGATATCCACGGGAGACACCAACCAAAACCCTCTCAAGCGAAAGAATGCGGAGATGCAATCTTCATAGAATAATGTCAGGAGGTAGTAAGCTGTTCCGGGCTTCTCTACGAGATCCTGTGCTTTCCCGAGCTGGTGATAGCATTGGGCCTTGAGGCGAATCTGTTCATTGATGGAAGCCGGCTGTGGCCCTTGGCGGAAGCGTTGATGCACCTTTTCGATGAGTGTGGCGCAGATACCGTCGTGGTCGTAGAGAATCCGACCCTTTCGAAGCAGGGAGGGAAGCCGTAGGGAATAGGCGAGATCGTCTTCCACGGACTGGTACCCATGATAGCGAATATCCGCAAGTCGTTCGCCGACTCGGAGGATTTCGTGGTGGTCGGCCTCGCCCTTTACAAGGGCGATCACATCAATGTCGCTGTGAGGCGTGATCGCCTTCCGTGCGCCGGATCCGACGAGGAGGAGCCCTACCAAATCACCGCCTCGTCGGCCTTTCACATGTCGCAACACGACCTCGAGGTTGTCCTCAAATCCAGGTGGTGGAGGAAGTTCGGGCTGTTCCGGCGGTTCTGGGACCTCCAGCAGCTCTGCATTCAGTTCTTCTCGAGAGGGGGAGCTTATCGCTGTATCTGAGTCCATGACAGTCTCTACAGTCTCTGAATGATCGTCATCACGGGTGCTGAATATTCCATGATGTCGAACGACTGATTACCCACTCTGGCTCGTTGTTGGGATGCAACCAGATGAACAGGCGCAGGAATCAGCCGAGGATATCTTCTCCCGGCATTCTAGGGATAGAGGAGGAAGCTGTCAATGTTGAACGGTCACCGCGTGAGGACTTTGGTAAAGATGCCGGCGGCTTCGTCGATCTGTTTTGTGGCGATGTTCAGATGCGTCACGGCTCTGTACGTGTTTCCACCCAGCGTATTGATGAGGACGCCCTGCTCTTTGAGCGCGGTCACCAGTTCGGTGGGAGTGCGGCGCTCGTCGATGATGTCGAAAATGACGATATTGGTCTCCACGTGCTGCGGGATGATGTGGATCGCGGGAATCTGCTGAAGGAGCCGAGCCAGCTTTTTGGCATGCTCATGATCGGTCTTCAGACGAGTGATATGTCGCTCCAAGGCGTAGATCCCAGCGGCGGCGATGATACCGGCCTGGCGCATGGCTCCTCCGTACATCCGGCGGAAGCGGCGCGCGCGATCGATGACCTGTTGGTCGTTTGAGAGCAACAGAGACCCGACCGGAGCCCCAAGGCCTTTGGATAAACAGATCGATACGGTTTCAAAGTGCTGGGCATATACCGTTGGCGGCAGCGTCGTCGCGGCGACGGCGTTGAATAGCCTTGCTCCGTCGAGGTGCATGGGGATCCTGTGTCGCACGGCGATCGTGCGGATTCTCTCGATGGTAGAGAGCGGATAAATCGTGCCGCCTCCGGCGTTGTGTGTGTTTTCGAGGCAGATGAGTGCTGTTGTGACGCTGTGCGAGTCGTTCGGTCGTATCGCGGCTTCGACTTGTTCCGCGGACATGACGCCGCGCTCGCCGTAGATCCAATGGAGTTGCACGCCTGCCAACGCTCCCGCCGCTCCCTGTTCATACCGCACGATGTGGCTCTTGCTCTCGACGATAATCTCTTGGCCCGGCTGGGTCTGTGATCGAATTGCGAGTTGATTCGCCATGGTGCCGGAGGGGACGAACAAGGCAAAGCGCTTGCCGAGCATGTTGGCCGCCATGTCTTGCAGACGATTGACGGTGGGGTCTTCACCATAGACATCATCGCCGACGTCGGCCCGTGCCATGACTTTCCGCATCTCGTCCGTTGGTTTGGTGACGGTGTCGCTCCGAAGATCGATCATGCGTGCGGCCTCCCAAGAATTCCGTACGGCCCATGTATTGTAATAGATACCCCACTTGCAGGCGAATGTACACCTGTTACACTGCAGTCGCATGACCGAATCTGATCAACCACGTCTGACTCGATGCGCTGATTTCCTGGGAGCCAACCGGGATGAATTGGTTCCATTGGCGTGGGCCTTCACCTATTTTTTCTGTCTCCTCTGCGGGTATTCCATTCTCCGTCCCGTTCGCGATGAAATGGCCATCGAAGGGGGGATCAAGAATCTCCCCTGGATGATGACCGGGACATTTCTGGTCATGCTCTGTGTCACGCCGCTGTTCGGGTGGTTGTCGGCTCGCTGTTCACGCTATCGGCTGCTGCTGACCGTCTATACGTTTTTCATCACCAATCTGGCGGCCTTTTATGTGGTCATGACGAGTCAGGTGTCACCGGAGTGGGTAGCCCGTGGATTTTTTATCTGGTTGTCGGTCTTCAATTTGTTCATCGTATCGGTCTTCTGGAGTTTCATGGCGGATTTGTTTGCCCCGGAGCAGGGCGCGCGTCTGTTCGGAGTGATTGCCGCAGGTGGAAGCAGCGGGGCTCTGGTCGGCCCGCTCGTGACGACGGGTCTCACCTTCATCGCTCCGGTTCCTGTGCTGATGCTGGTCTCAGCGGTGTTTCTGTCGCTCTGCCTGGGCTGTATCTACCGGCTTGAACAATGGGGGCGTGGACGGTCCGAACATCATCGGCCACAAGTGGGAGACGCGCTTGGGGGAGGGTTTCTTGCCGGGATTCGCCTGACCTTTTCGTCGCCGTATTTGCTTGGGATTTGCGGCTATCTGAGTCTTCTGACCATGACCGCCACATTTCTGTATCTTGAACAGACGCGCTTGGTATCCGAATATCTCGATCAGCCGGAGGCCCGCACGCGGCTTTTTTCTTCGCTGGATTTTACGACTAATCTGCTCACGTGGTTGACGCAGGTCTTTCTGACCAGGCGGGTCGTCAGCCGATTCGGTTTAGTCGCACCCTTATTATTTCTTCCGTTAGTCAGTCTGGTGGGGTTTGCGGGAATCGCGTTGTGGCCGACCCTTGTGGTCTATGTTGTCTTTTCGGTGTTGCGGCGAGTGGGGGAATACGCGCTTTCGAAACCGGCACGCGAGGTGCTGTTCACGGTCGTCAGTCGTGAAGAAAAGTACAAAGCCAAGAACTTCATCGATCCGGCCATCTCACGCGGTGGCGATGCGTCGACGGCCTGGCTCGTGACGGCCCTGAAAGCTTTTGGCGCGACGACGACTCACATCGCCTGGGTGTTGGTTCCATTGATGGGGCTCTGGGCCTGGTTGGCCACGATGCTGGCCCGAGAAGAAAAGCGCCGGTCGGCGTCGTCCTGAATCACTACAAGCACCGACTGGCTCGGTCACTCAGGTGAGTAGCCATCTCTGTTTGGGTACGGCGTTTATCCTAGTCTCGAATGACAAACGAACCGATGATGTAGGAACTGGTTCGACCTGCTCTGGCACCTCGTAGCCGCACTTCGGACACGTCGCGCACCCATTCGCGGATATTCCAGGTCTTGCCCGCGGTCAGTTCCGGCCAGAACCACCAGGTCCCGTCGCGCTTTCTGAACCAGAGTTGGATGGGGGTATCCGGCAGCACGCGAATCGATTCAATGCCGAAATAGGTCGGGGCATGGTTTTCGGCATCGCTGACCGAGATCTTGATCCATTGATTGAGATCATGAGAGGACAGGATGCGTGGGGTTTTGGCCCAATCGACATTCGTGCACTTCCATTCGACCAGCCGCCCGAAGCCCCGTCCCAGACCATCTCCAGGATCGGGCAAGGTATAGCATTCGATGCCTGTTTCCATGCTCAGGTGAAAATGCGCCTGACCCAGGCTGTCGATATTGACCTCGTGTTTCGAGCAGCGTTGGCGGTAAGTCCAGCAGTCGCCATGCTTGGAGGGATCGCATATTTGGAGTTGTCCGGAAGTCGCTCGGCCGGTCTTCATCGCGACGGTCGATCTGGCCTGGCCCAGGATCTGAGTCAGTGCACTTTCATCGTCGAAATTCACAAGGCACTGTTGAGGATTGTCCCCGTCAGGACGCGCTTGTACAACCTTGGAGGGTGGGCCTTCTCGATCTCGTTCCGCCGCTTGTTGGGGTGACGCTTGCGTCGGAAGGTCCATGGGCTTCACTGGTTTCAGCTCAGAACAAGCACCGAGTACACCTCCAATTAATATACAGAGCATCACATGAAGACCACGTCCATCCATTTGTCCCTCAGACCGCATGGGTTCTCCTTGTACTTGCGCGACATGCGAGTTTGTTCGCCAGCTTCTCATTCATGACCTTAATGTCTAAGTGGTTCTCGCCAAAAAGAAAAAGACAGCTTCCTGGTTTACTCGCCAAAAAAATGCGTGTTATAGTCCGCCCCGAGTCGGGCCCATTTTCTCAGGCTGCTGGAGTGAATGCAATGAATCGTTGGAACATATCTTTCACGGAATAGGCCTTTTCCATGCCGATTGAAGTCCCCAGTAAGCTCTACATTGATAAGCTGTTGAAAGACTGTAGAACTTCCTCTCTTAGGGTAGCTCGGCTTGCCAGCTCGGTCAAGACGACCGCGCTTCAGGTCATGGCAGATCGAGTCGCCGCGGAGGCA
>JACCDP010860474.1_pt1 | contig 13354 bp, 19 predicted proteins | sample 7445841 | NCBI WGS metagenome assembly JACCDP01 (sample SAMN15323441, study PRJNA562643) | freshwater metagenome | isolation source: river surface water | place: USA:Blue River Watershed | collected 2017-08-17
ACTTGAAAAATATTTAGATGAAGTTTTTTATAATAAACCTTCTGAAAAAGCAATGATACTTGGTAAAGATGTTACTAAAACAATTGATACTATTAATAAATATACAGCTTTTTCAAAACTAAGTTTTAACTTATTACAATCAGGTGCCCAAGTTATAACAGGTTCTTTATGGAGAAAAGTAGAAGCATTTGGTAAAAATGAATTTGATCATAGTTCTTTAGATTCTGCTGTAAAAGAGTATAATCTCAATGCTATTCAACTATTAAAGGATTCTGTTAATAATGTACCGGAATATAAAATAAATGCTCTTAGGAAGTATTTAGGGGTTGGTCATCAAAATACTGAGTTTAAAAGTAGCTTAGAAAAGTTTTTAAACCCTAAACATACTTCTGTATTAAACACTACAGGGGACCACATGTTAAGTAGTGTAACTATGATTGCTATGATGAAGTATCAAAAAGTAAAGACTAAATCTGGTGAAGAAATATCTTTATGGGATGTTTTTGATATAGATAAAAATAAAAACTTAGTTATAAAAAATGGTGTTGAATTTACAGATAAAGATGCTTTTATATTAGCTCAAAAAATAAGTACTATTAATAGACAAATAGATGGTGTTATAACTCCTGATGATCAAAATGCTGCTAAAAGAAATCCTTGGGCTAGATGTATTTTATTTATGAGAAATTGGGTACATCCTTCATTTACTAAAAGATTTGCTTATGATTATGATGAAAATGGTAATTTAAAAGGAGAATTTAATCAATCTCTAGGTAGAGAAAATATTGGTTATTACACTGATTCTGTATTAAGTACTATTGATTTTTATAAAAGTGTATTAGCTGAATGGGATAATAAAAAATTAGCAGCTATAGCAACAGCTTGGAAAAACCTTGATGTAGAACAAAGAAAAAATTTAGCTAAAACAGCTTTTGAGTTAGCTATGATAACAGCTACTTGGGCTTTAGCTAAAGCATTAGTATATGCTAATTATGATGATGATGATGAAAAAAATATAGTATTATCTACTATGGCAGTAATGGTTGATAGAGTAAATAGTGAAATGGCTCAATATTTAAGACCTGATTTAACCCTGGATATGTTAAAATCTCCAGCAGTAACTATTTCTTTATTTGAATCAGCACTTCAGTTAGGTTATAACACTATAGGTTTTAGAATAGATACTGAAGAAGCTTTAATAGATTGGAATATAAATAATGTGAATGAAAAAACAGGTGAATTAATTTTATTAAAACCAGTTAAAAAGAATATTCCTTTTTGGCATACAATAGATCAATTTCAAAATATGAACACACATAAAAGTTTAGATTAAAAATGGCAGCAAATATAACATTTAGTGTAGATAATAGTAATTTATTTACTCTTACAAATAACAGCCTTACATTAGCTACTTACTATATAGAAAGAGCTACTTGTGAAGGTAATACAATTACTTATGTAGGTGTAAATAGTGATGATACTGCACTTCCTTCTAATGATATAGAAGGTGAGCAAACAGTTACTTATCAATTTATAGAAGATGGTTTGTATAAATTAACTGTAGATACTAACATCAGTGAAGAATTTTATGTTAGAGTTACAGGTAATATAGAAGCTTGTAGAAGAGCTTTAGATAAAGAGTTTATTTGTAAATTTACAGATGAATGTTCTATGTTAGAAAAGAATTTAATGATTCAAAAATTATTGTTATTTAATAGTTATAGAACATTTTTATATGGACTTTTAAATCAATATCAACAAGAACAATCTTTAGATGAATTATTAGCTATACCTGATGCTGATAAGTTAACAGTTTGTCAGTATTTTTGTTTATTAAAAGATATTTGTGGTAACTGTATAAGTTCTAGTAGTTATTCTAGTAAATTAAATGATTGTGGTTGTGCTTCTTAAATAAATGTTATGAGTGATTTTAATTATCCAATACAAGTAGATGATTCTACTTATAATTATACAGTACAAGATATAAACTATAATCAAGTATTTAATGAAGTATTTAATAATAGTGATATTAAAGATATTCTTAAAAAACTAAGAATACAACTTAAATTAGGTATTGAAAGTGATTTAACAGAAACTGCTTATTTTTATGTAGTTTTGTTAGATTATTTTGATGCTTTATTTGAATATTATAGTAAAGCAACTGATACTGAAAAATCTACTTTTTATACAGATTATATTAAATGTGTTGAAAATATTGCTGTATGTAAAAGTAATCCCAAGCTTATGAGAGCTTTAAATGATTTGGTTAAAGTAATTCCTCCTACAGAATGTGGATTAAGTTATTTAACTGATAATAGTTGTTATTATAGATCTGGAAAATATTTATACATTCTTAATAATAAAAACAGAAATAATTTTACAGAACAATTCTGCTTTTCTTATCTCAGAAGTACTTTTGATGTGAATTATTTTGAAAAATCTACAGATGATTTAGATGCTTCAAATCATGATTATTCTTATAATTTTGTTAATAATTCTTTACTAAATATAGGTATAGGTACACATAGATTTAAACTAAACAGAAAGACTAATAGACGTATTTATTTCTTAGTAGATGATGTTGATAACACATTTGATTTTAAATATGCAACTATTGAATTAGTTACTTATATAGGTGATGTAATAGATGGCTTAGATCCTAATAATGTTTCAGCACCTAATATATATGTTACAGGTGGTACAGGACAGTTGATATTATTTACACTGGATATTATGTATGATAATAATACAGATATAACCACTTATAGTGTAGCTTCTACAACAGAAATAAGTGATGATTTAATACCTTTGTATGTGTAAATTAAATGTACCTATCTTATTTATTTGTTTTTGTAGACTTGATTATGTAGAAAAAACTTTACCTTTATTATTAAATAAGGATAAAGTTTACATCTGTTCTGATGGTTATAACAATGAACTGGAAAAAAGGGGGGTAACTGAAGTTAGAGAATATATTAATTCTTTAAAATCAGATAATATTATTATTTGGGAAAGAGATAAAAACTATGGTTGTGAACAAAATATAATTGATAGTTTTAATTGGATTACTTCTTTAGAAAAAGAGTTTATTGTTTGTGAAGAGGATGTGGTGTTAAAACCTGAATTTTTTGATTTTATAGAAGCTAATAAAGATAGAATAGGTTTAGATAAAGAATATCAATTTATAAGTAGATGTTTGTATAATTCTACAGAAAAAGATGGTAATTATTTTTTTAATTCTCATGGTTGGTATACTAAAACAGAGTGTTTTAATTATTATTTCAAAGACATTCTTAAATACTCTAAACAAGAGTTTCTAGAAACTATTTGTAAATATATTTATAAACCTTCAAAAGACTCTTATAAAGCTGTAATGAGTACATTATTACAAAGACAATTCTATTGGGATGAAGCTTTGAAATACTCTATTTTTTTTAATAAAGGTAATATATTATATTCTCCTAATGATTATTCTACACATATAGGTAAAATATCCTCTAACCAACATGGATTTATTTGGTTAGAGGATGGTACTTTTGTTAGAAATAATTAGTTTATTTTAAATTCAAAAATTTACTTACACTAAATGTTTCATCAATATTATTAAAATAACCACCTAATTCAGTTATTTTAATGTTTTTATCTAACATTAAATCCTTTCTTACAGATTCTATTTGTTCTTCAGAAGGATAAAAATATTTCTTCAACTTTGTAAAAAGAAGTTTAACATTTTTATAATAATCTAATACAAAAAGTTTATAGTCTTGACTACATTTTGTATAATCACTTGTAGAGATAAAGTCCGCATCTAATAAAAACTTTGAAGGTATTTTAAAAGAAACTAATGAAAAATCTTCATCTATTACAATTTCCTTAATGAATAATTCATTGTCTTCTACACTTTTCTTAATGAAATCATAATTAGAAAATACTACATAAATTCTTCTTTTAAATTCAGAGTCTTCAGTTACATCATAAATACTGTTTAAACTAATATTTAAGATACTTTCAATACAATCTTTATTTAGACTTAAAATAGGTAATAAAAAGAAGAAACTTTTATTCTCTATTAGTTTCAATTTCTGTGGTATCACAATCATTTTCTTTTAATAAGTTAAAATCTTCTTTTATGGAATAAATAATTGAACTTATAACTTCTAATTGATTAACTCCTTTATCTAAAAGTTTTTCAAGTTTAAGTACATATTTAATTTTTAAATTACTTTTTAAACCACAATTTGAAATTATCTCTAATACAAATTTTTTAGTTTGTTTACTAGAATACAATTTACTTTTACAGTTTTCTAAGTTATCTAGTAAAGAAATTACAGAACTACTTATAGTTCTTTTTGTAGGTTCAATTTTATTATCCATTTTTTATTATTTTAAGAAATCTGGTAAATCAGAATTATCTTCTGGTTTTGTAAAATTACCAAAAATATTTGGATTAACAGTACTAAAATATATAGGTTCTATAAACTCAAAATCTTGACCTGTAATAGCTTTAACTTCTTCTGGAGTAGTAAGTAAATAAACTAAATTAAAACACTCTGAGAAGTGAGATATACCTTGTTTAAAACCTTCTTTTTGTATGTAAAGGCTTACACTTTTTAAGTGTAAGTCATCATATAAGTCAAATCCTTCCTCACCTCCAAGACTTTCAAAATATTTATCAGCAGTTTTATCTCCAACACCTTTTAACCCTTTGACAGAGTCTGTAGGACATCCGGTACAAACTTGTTTAAATAAATTATATTTAGCAAGATCATTAGTTATTTCAAACAACTCATCTTTTTTAAAGTCATAGTGTAATCCAGGTATTTGTAACAAATCATGATCTATATGAGCTATAGAATGTTCTATACCTTTATCTCTATAATATTTAGCATATATACTAACACAATCTTCAGCTTCTAAACCTTCAACAGCTATACCTTTCCAATTATCTCTAAAATATCTTCTTAAATCATCAAAAAACAAAGGTTTATCTTCAGGTCTACCAGCTTTATAAGTATTATTTATATTATGTCTAAATACTTTACCTTTAGTCCAAAAAGCTAAATAATGAGTAGATTTAGTTTTTTTAATAATATCTTCTACCCAAGAATCTAAATGATTATAATAATCTCTTAAATCATAACCAGACTTTTCTTTTTTAGCAAATTGATTAAATTTACCAAAACAAATTCCATAAAATAAACTATCTGCATCAATTAATACTACTTTCATTTCAAAACTAATAATATTGTTAAAACACCTATAATACTTATAAGTGTTATTTTATTTTTTTTAATTTGTTTATTTTTATCTTTAATAATAAATTCTTGATTTTCAATTATTTTATCTTTTCTAACAATAATATCTTTTTGATATTGTATTTGTTTTTCTGATAAAATACTTAAAGAATCTAAATTTTTATTTAAAGAATTTACATAAACAAGCTTATTTAAGTGTTTAGCAATTTGTCTAATTTGACAAGAATCAAAACACCAATCTTTATTTACTTGATGAGGTATCAAGTTTTTTTGACAACTCTGAGAATAACTTTGTAATGTTACTATCAGGAGTATTTGTAATAACAGAATCTTCATGTTTCAATTTAATTATAATTGTTTTATTTTTAATAACTATTTTTTCTTTAGTTTTAACAATTGTATCTATTTGTAGTTCTTTTTGTTTAATAAAAACTTTTAAAGAATCTTGTTTAGTTATTATAGGTTCTTTTTTACTACAACCTTTAAAAATAATAAAATTAAATACAAATAAAAATAAAGTAACTAAAAGAATTATTATCTTAATAAAATTATAATAAAACCAATCTTCAATCTTAGTTTTTAAATTTTCCATATTTCAATTTTAAATCCTTCTGTTTCTCTGTATTTTGTATCATATTTATCTTGTTTGTGATATTTTGGATTATCATCTTTTACAACTTTTAAAGTCTTAACAAAAACATCATTAAATATTTTACCGTAAATCCATAAATTTGATGTATCTGGATATACTTTGTCTTCCAATAAATACCATGTAAACTCAACACAATATCTTTGTTTGAGTTGTAAATTAAAATTAGGACAATTTGGTATTAAAGAGTGAAAATATTCATGTAATTTTTGAATTAATACATTTCTTGCAATTCTTTCAAATTTACCGTTATATAAATCCTGACCATTAATTACCCAAAACCTAGGTTTACCTACAGATTTTGAGTTTTTAACAATTGGTTCATTATCTAAAGTACATAACCTAAAAGAATGATCCCATTTATATTCTTCTTTAAGAACTAAAGATTTATTTGGTTCTAAAAGATACTTCTTAGGTAATTTACCCTTTAAAAGGTCTTTTTTGGTGTAATATACAGCTCTCCTTGACTTAGAGAGCTGTAATTTAGGTATAAAATCTAATTCTTTACTATATACTAATTCACTATTCATCACCATTAAGTATTGTTTCTTTAAGAGCCTCTATTTTTATTTTATCTAACCAAGTAGTATACTCTTTAATAGTGTTAAACTTTGGTACAGTAACAGTTTTTAACAATTCTTTTGTTAAATTATCTACAAAAGTAACAGATACATCATAATGTTTTACAAGATTACCAAAAGATTTATTAAAAACAGCTTTTAGTTGTTTGTTTATGTTTAACTCATTTTCAAAAGATTTATCTATTAAAATATAAAATACATCATATTCTAATAAATCTTTAATTGATTTACTTGTTAATAACCAAAGTTTAAAATATCTAATATACTCTTGCTTAACACATAAAATAGCCTTAAACTCTATATTATTATCACTATTCTTATATATAGCACCATTTCCTATAGAATTTGGGTAGTATATAGATTTTTTGAAAATCTCAAACACTCTAAGATGTAATTGTTTAAAAGGAGTACTTGCATTAGATTGGTTTAAGTAAATTTTTTCAAGGTTTGTATTTAAAAAACTATTGATATTTTCTGGAGATTCGAGATATTTGACTAAGTTATTAGTATTATTTGTGTGCAAATAGTCTGTACGGTGCCTCTCCCAAAAGTTTAAATTATTTAAGTTTTGAGGGATCCATAAATTAAAAAAAGTAAAGTGTTTTGTAGAATTTAAATAATGATAGCTATATGTTTTATCTGGATAATCTTTTGTAGTATACCTCTTATTAAATCTTGTTACAATTGTTTCCATTCTAGGTAATTAAAAGTTTTAAACTCTATTAACTCATTACTAAATGTTGTAGCAAAAGGGACTTCTCTAAAAGCTATTTGTGACAATTTATTAGCTACATGGTTTAAAAATATAGTACTCATAAGAGAACCTATCATCATACCTGTATGACAAGTAGCTTTATAACTACAAGGTAATGCTTCTACTTCTGAGTCATCAAATAATGTTTTTTTATAAGCTTCTATTTCTTGCTTGGATTTAACACTAAATATCTGTAAGTCATTAGCTGTCATTCTCCCATCTAAAAACATATTAATTTCAGTTGGATTTTCTGCCCTATATTCAGGTGTTTTTGATAGTTGATATTCACTCCATTTCTCAAATAATAATTTTCTAGCTTTCATATTATCAAAACAAGAAAAAACTATGTTTCCTACAGGAGAGTCTTCTGTAAACTCTCCCATAGTGTAAATATTAGTGTTACCATATAAAGCAGCAATTTCTTTTGCCTTTTCTGCTTTATTTTTACCAATATCTTTTATACCATACATTTGACTTCCCACATTATGAATTTCTATAGAATCCATATCATATAAATACATTGTGTATCCTTGTCTACAAAGACTATATGACAAATTACTACCTATACCACCAAGACCTGCTATAATTACCTCTAAATCAGGTTTAAAAAAAGGAGCATCTTTAAATCTAGTTTGTATGTCTAACATTTTTTATAAAATTGGTTCTAAATATTTTTTAATAATTGAAACTATTAAACACTCATCTTTATTACTAGAGTCTTTAATAATATCTAAATGTGTTTCAATTTCCTTAATATTATTTACACTTTTCAGTTCTTCATCTGTAAATAACACTTGGAAATACTCTTCTAAACAGTCCTCTGTTTCTTCTTTTAACTCTTTTAGAGTGTATTGTAGTTCTAACTTACTTGTTACATATTCTTCTCTAGCTTGAGCAAGTGTGACACCTTCTGTAAACTGCATTTGTAACAAACACATTTTTAACAACTCTATTGTTTTTTCTTTAATAGAAAGTTTAGAGTAAATAGGGTCTACTGTAGTTATTTCTGTGTCTTCAAATAAACTAGTTTGTCTATTATAGTTATTCCAAGATGTAGTAGTATTTTGTAGTTTTGGGGGATTGTAACCTTGAGGTCTTTCCCAAAGATTTGTTGTCATAAAAGATTGTTGTTTAGAGAGTCTTTCTTGTGTTTCCTTATATATTTTCTCACAAATCTCTAATTCAGATCTAATATCATTATTTTCTACTACTACTTTACAATCCCATACTTGTACAACTTCTCTATTAACTTTAACAGGTTCTTTGTATACTTGTGAACCTTTAAACTTATATTTAAAAGTTTCTAATGCTTCTATCTCAGCTGCTTGTGAGATTTTAGCTATTGGGTGATCTTTGTGATTTACAATTACACTTAAAAGAAAATCAAATTGATTTGCACAATTAAGTAGAGTATCTGTATCAGTTCCTGAAAAAAATAAGCCCATTGAGTGGTGCGTGTGCAGGACACCATATTGCATACCCATTAAATGGGGTCTATCAATATAAATATTAGCAATTTGCTCACCTGTAGGGTCAATGGATGTAAAAGCACCTGAACCTATATCTAAAAGTATAAAATCAGTTACATTAATACACAGTGTATCAGGTTCTTCTAATGAACCCACAGTGTTGTAGAAAATCCACCCAGACCATTCTAAGTTTTTAAACTTTGTATGTAGGGAGTAAAAATTACCAAATATATTACTAGGAATAGATATTATAGGAGTACCTTGTTTATTGATTACTTGTTTTTGAGAAGTAATACTCATTGATTCGTTTTTCAATGTAAATTCTTGTTTGTTCTGTAACATAAGGATGAATGGTTTTAATTAAATTTTCTTTATTTATTGATTTGTTAATTATCTTATTTTGAATTTGGTTTCCTTGAAATGTAAAAATATTTTTAGGTGAGTGAATATTTACTTTTTCAATTTCATCAACATTAAAATAATTTAAAGTAGAAGTGTCTTTATAACAAAAAGGAAAGTCTTTTAAATATTCTTCACTGAATACATTTTCTATATTTTCAAAATTAATTTCAAAAAATCCTTTTGTACTTGAATAAGTAATTTTTAGTTTATCTAAATTATTTTTTACAATATTTTCTACTTTTTCAAAGTTGTAACTGACATAACTATCACTTGAAATAAAAGTTTTTCCTGAAAGGTTACTCATTTTTATGTGGGGTACACCTTCAAGACTTTCCCAACTTAAATAAGGTTTTAGTAAAGCTAGAAATATCTTAAAATTCACATCTGTAAACTCTTTCCTTAAATTACCCATTACAATTGACATTTCTCCTGAACCTGTACAAAATTTCTTAGGGTAACCTATTTGCCCTGGAGGTAGATGTGAGTGAGAATAGTTATAATATTGTTCAACATTACTTTTAGAGCTTCTTGTACCATATAAATTAGTACAAACCCCTGTTTTGTTGAACCCTAGTATTGTATACAAATCATTTATTTCATGTTTACCATTATTTGAATTAGTTATTTTAATGGTTTCAAAATAAATTAATAATAAATAATCAGCTTGTATATCTGAATTAAACTCTAAAAACTTAAAATCCTTTACTCTTCTAAAATCCCACTTTTCAGGATAAAATTGATTTAAATTATTAACTAAATCATTGTAATAAGGTAAACTAGTGTAATCTATAGTAACTTCAACTTTTTTATAATAATTATTTTCTTTGTCAAAAATAAAATCTTCTGGAAAAGCAGAACACTTATTAATTAATATAATTCCTTTATTTTCTATGTAAAATTTGACAAAATTAGAAGACTTATCTAAATGTGTATAATCAAAATACCCATCTTCATAGTCATCAAAACAATGGTAAATTTCTACACAATCTATATATAGTATATGACTGCCAATATCTTCTGAATATATAACCTCTTGTGAGACTGCATACACATTTTCACCATAGAAGTAACTTTCTAGTAGTATATGGTTATCAATGTCTAAAGTAACATACTCCCCTGTATGTAATTGAATTAAATCAACATCAGTAGTGTTTTCTACACTAGGTAAACTGTTTAAAATAGTATCAATTTCATTTTCAGTAGGTAAAGATCCTTGAGTATTCAACTCTATTGCTAGTTTTTGTAACTCTTCAAGAGTTGATAAATTTGTATTTTCATTACTCATTTTAAAGAATTTAACCTCCAAATAAATTAATACTTGGAGGTTGTTAATAATTACTTAGTTAAAGAAGCTGCTAATTCAGCAATAGCTTCTTCTGATAATAAACCTGTAGTTTGTGAAGAAACCTCTTGAAAAATTTTTGGTTTAGGTAGAAAATCTACCCAAACTTTATGATTAGCAAATATCATTTTACCTAGTATTTGTTCTAACTGTGAAACTCTTTCTTCTAGACTAGGCGTTAAGTCTTTAGTCTCTTTTACAATAGTTTTTACTTTTTCAACTCTTGCTAATTTTTCAGCTTTTTTAGCTACTTTTTGATCTAAACCAGTTGCTTTTTTAATAGAAACTATTAAATCATTTTTAGAAGGATTGCTACCCAAACCTGTAATGTTTAATTCTTTAGCTTTTCTTCTTAAATCATTATATCCTAGTTCTGTAAAATCTTTATCTACAGCACCACTATTCATTTTAGAAGGAGTTAATATAATTTGTTGATTACCAGCAGGTATTAAAGCATCAGGTAATTCTAGTGTACCTTTTGTGGATCCTACTACAGCTTTTAAGTTTTTCATATCAATACCTTCTGCTTGTAACAAAGGTATTACTTTTGACCAATGAATAGCATCTGTTTCAAGTGTTATTAATCTAGCTGTACTAGAGTGGTAAACTTGTAAAATTCTTTTTGGAGTTGAAGATAAACTTACTGCTTGTGAATTGTTTGTTGTTTCCATTTTTACTTAATTTTTAATTGTTAAACTTAATTTTTTATTTTTAATTAATACATTTATTAAACTCTTAGTAAAGAAATCTCCTATACTGTAAATAATTTCTGCTAAATCTTTACATTGATTTTCTTCTCCTAAGTCAGGTAATATTATATAAGGTATTCCCCAATCTGTTTTATAACTTTCCATAGCTCTTATACCTGCAATGTCATTATCAAGAACTGAAATAACATATTTGAATTTACTATATAACCACTCAACTAGTTCTTTCCATAATCTTGAAGCTTCTGTAGGAAGAGTAATAGCATTATAACCTAATAATCTCCACACCAAGACATCTTTACTACTCTTACTGATGATTATAGTGTCTAAGGAATAATCTAGCTGTTTAAAGCCAAATATACACTTAGAGTCAAAAGTAGTTCTCCATTTATATTTTTTATCTACTTCTAAAGGTTTATAAATTTTATATTTTTGATTAACAAGGTACCTAATAACTATATTTTCATCTCTATAAACACTATAAAGTCTATCATTAATCCAAACTTCTTTAGCTGGTTTAATATCATATAATTCTAATAATTTTTCATCTATATAAAATGATTTCCAATAATCTATAAAACTTTTTGGAAATTTATCAAATAAAATAACTTCTATTTTTGAATAATCATAATTAGTATTAATATTTGAACTTTTGAAATTGCTATAAATACTACTTCTTTTATTATTTGAACTAAACTTAGAATAATCATAAACAATTTTATTTAAAGAATCTTTAAAAGATAAATTATATAATTCAGACACTAGGTCAACTAAATCTCCTCCTTTACCAGTACTAAAACATTTCCAAGTTAATTTAAAACTATTACTAAACTTAATTTTAAAACTTGGAGTAGAATCATTACTAAAAGGAGATTTAAAGTGAGAATATGTATTAATAGAATAACCTAAATAAAACTCATACATAGCTTCTGTATCTATGTATGAGTTTAAATTTTTTGAATCAATTTTTATAGGTTCTTCAACTTTTATTATTTTATTGTAGATACCTATTTGCATAAATTATTTACTTAATTTTTCTAACACTTCTACTGCTTTACTATAAGATAAATAAGACTCTCTATCTTGTCTTTTATTACTTCTTTTCCAAGATTCAAGACTAGTGTCTCTCATCATAGAGTTAGACGTAATTATGCAATATATCAAATATTTCCCTAACCGATTTTAAACAAGGAGACCCTTCCATACAATCATTAATTAATTCAGTATCTCTATCTGACAATGTTATAGCAATACTTTTTATCCGACTGTTTTCAACTTGATAAAATTGTTTGTTTCCCAAATCTAATAAACATTCTTTATCATGTGTGAAAACATATAGATAATCCGTTAAATAGATGTTTTTAACACAATAACCTTCTCTATCTAAATTCAAAAAATTTAGCTTAACAGATAATAAGTAGTTTTCTATTTCAATTATGTTCTTCATTGTATATAATTTCAATTTCTCTTCCAGATATATTATTAATATTTATGGATACAAAATGTGGTTGTTGAATATAAGGTCTAAACTTAGACCAATACCTTTCCATTAATACTCTTTTTGTACCCTCACGTAGTCCTTCCCACCATTTTACCGATTTAAACCTTGTTTCTTCCATATCTTCCAAGTAAATTCTATATTGATTTATTATGTTTTCTTCTTTAAGAATATCAATATAATAAGGTTTTGTATTTAAAATTATTGACCTAAACACTTCTTTATATGTGTCATAATTAACTATTACAATACCTTCAATTTCTTCAATAGTTTTCATAACTCGGTGATAATAACAAGTGATAAAATTGATAATACACAATTTACTATTAATGTTATTAATAAATAATTTTCAATCTTATCTATTTTAGAAATAACTATTTGTAAATTAAATAATGAAATTAGTATTAAAAAAGATGATATAATTTTTAATAGTATAATCATATAAAATAACTATGTTTAACATTATGTCTTATTTCTTTGTTTATCTTTTCTGCCTCTATAACTTTATATATTATAGATTTTTTAGGTACCTAGTTGCATAAATTATTTATCTATAGTTTTAAATATTTCTTTTATTTTAGTATCTAACAAGGATTTGTTATTAGATAAAACTTCATTTAAAATTTTATTACCTTGATTATTCCAACCAAAACTATGTACAAAGAAATCAGATAATTTAACACTTTTAATCTGAGAT
>JACCDP010193796.1_pt1 | contig 13353 bp, 14 predicted proteins | sample 7445841 | NCBI WGS metagenome assembly JACCDP01 (sample SAMN15323441, study PRJNA562643) | freshwater metagenome | isolation source: river surface water | place: USA:Blue River Watershed | collected 2017-08-17
AAACTCATGAGTGATTACATTGAGTTTGTTGCGGACCGGTTGGCCGTCCAATTGGGGTGTGAGAAGATGTATCGCACAGGAAATCCCTTTGATTTTATGGAGTTGATCTCGTTGGAAGGAAAGACCAACTTCTTTGAGAAGAAGGTGTCCGAGTATTCCAGACCATCGGACAGCGTAAATAATATCCGTCTAGATGTAGAGGATTTTTAATGAAAACACGCCGCAAATACTCCAAATCTTACTGTCGCAAGACAACGTGTAAAAAGATGGGCTTTACTCAACGCTCCAGCTGTCGCCCTTATAAGAATTGCTTCCGCTCCGGTCGGAATGGTCGTTAGGAAACAGTCAATACATGATGACGTTTCCAGAAGGGGTCATGACCTTCTTATCACCCTCGGCAGAAGGAGACACGGGAACGAAGGTCTCCACAGAGGAAACCTTCAAGAGAACAGCGACAACCTGAACTGCCAAGAGAATAGCGATGATCACCAACGCATACTTGGCCAATGTCCAAAGAAGTCCAGACATACTTCCAGACCTCTTTGCGGCGTACGCACCAATACCAGACGAAACCATTGTTGTCACATCAAGAAAACCTCCTTTCTTTGCCATTTATTCAAAGCCACGAAGAAGTTTCGTTTGGAAGCCAGACAACTCTTCCAGTCCATTCAGTAAATGGAGTTTCTTCACGCATCGTTGGCACTTCTCGCATCTATGATTCTTGTTCTTGCGGGAATGGTTGGCTGGCTCTATTGGCAACAAACGCGCATTTTCCAGAATATGAACAGCATCATCATGGTGATTGGTGAGCTTGCTCGTCCTCCCCCACCTCCTGCCGTTGTAGAGGAGACCGAAGTACAACCTACGACTACCGAGACAGCTCCTGAACCTCAGCCAGAGGAGACAGAGGACGATCGTGTTTCCGTTGAAAAGGAGGATACTCCAGTGGATACGGACGGATTGGAGGGAAAGACCAAGAAGGAGTTGGCAGATATTCTGACCAAGAAGGGCATTCCTTTCAGCAAGAGTGATAACAAAACTGCGTTGATTTCCCTGTTAAAGGCAACCGCATAAGATAAACAATGAAAATAGTATCTTTCGACGTAGGATTGCGCAATCTAAGCTATTGCGTCCTAGAGGGGACTTCACGTACAGATGTCAAGATTTTGGATTGGAATATCATTGACGTTCTCGGTGAACAAGCTGGTGTTGGAGCAGCGCGTTGTCACAAATGCTCTGCTGCGGCACGATATGAACATGCGAGTGAAGGTATCTTCGCATGTAGTCGTCATACTCCTAAGAAAAAGAAAGCTCCAACCAAAACAGCATTGGGTAAGAAAAGTGTATCTGAACTTCAATCAGAACTTGCGATGTGTGGTCTAACAACAGATGCAACAAAGAAACCGGATTTAGTGAAGTTACTTTACAATCATTACAAACAGAATACATGGAAGAAGTGTGTATCTTCTGCACTTTCTGGTTCAGTTCTAGATCAAGCACCTGCTCTTATTAAAAGTTTAGATGCTCGCACAGCTTCGTGGAAAAACGCAGATTTGATTGCAGTTGAAAACCAACCCGAGCGTAGAATGTACGCAGTTCAGGCCATGATCCAAATGTATTTTTCAATGAAAGGTATGAAATGCGAAGGAGTGTCTGCTACGCATAAGTTATCAAACATTGTTACGGTTGATGATAGTGTACGTTCGTATCGCGGTCGTAAGAACACTGGTATTCTTCATGCTCGTGCTCTTGTTCCGGCAGAGAACCAGGAGCATTTTGACAAACACAAAAAGAAAGACGACCTTGCGGACTCTTTCTTGCAGGGGTTGTGGGTCATAGAACACTTTCGTGCTCAAAAGTAATGGAAGTAATTACGGGTCCCAACGGGAAGACACAAATTGCCAAAGAAAAGGACGGTGTCTTCTACGTTCTCGCACACACATTTCACGATGGATCTGAAAACCATCCGGGAGAAGGAGTTGACAATTTGCAGGAAATCATAGAGAAGGACGGATACACAGGAAAGTGTCCTTTTATTGGCTGTGAAAGTATTATCTATCCAGAGGACATTCAGGGAGTTCTTCCAGACGAATTCTACCAGACATTCAAGGAACAGTTTGGTCAAACCAAGACAGGAGCAAGACGTCACACGTATCGTAATCGGAGGAAGAAGAGTCGGAAGAATGTAAATATTCTATCCAAGGGTTTATAAATGGCTCATATACGACCATTGAATCAAGTCATTCAAGCGTACTGGGACTATTATTCACAAACAGCATCACGAGTTGCGAGAGGGACTATGGAACAAGTACGAGAGATTCTTGATTCTCCATGGTTACAAGCAGAAGTTGGAGGAGAGAAACGGCTCTTCAAAATGATGCGAATTTCCGATAATCGTGTTGGAACTATACTCCATGCGGCGATACGAACCAAAGATATGGAACGGATTACTGAAATCCTTCGCGAAGATCGTGGTGGTCGTCAGGCATTTAGGATCTACAAGCTCGATCGCCATCGAGATACACCGCTTCACACGGCAGCCAAAATTATGAATGCAGTAGAATTTGAAAAGGTTGAATTTCTTTTGCAAAATGGTGGTGGAGATGCGAGGCGTGTACGAAATGCGGACGGACGATTGCCTTCGGAAGCGGCTCGTGTCAGAACAATAGCAGATGTTCTAACTCTTATTCCTGCCCAACCCGATATTCCTGCTATAGCACCTCTTGATTTGATGATTGCTGACGGTGTTGTTGCTCCTGCTGCCCCTGCTGCCCCAGCTGCTCCTGTGGTTCCTGCTGAACCTGCTGCCCCAGTTGCTCCTGCTGAACCTGCTGCTCCTGCTGGTGAGGTTCCAGTTGCTCCTGTGGTTCCTGCTGAACCTGCTGCCCCAGTTGCTCCTGCTGCTCCTGCTGGTGAAGTTCCAGTTGCTCCTGTGGTTCCTGCTGAACCTGCTGCCCCAGTTGCTCCTGCTGCTCCTGCTGGTGAAGTTCCAGCTGCCCCTGCTGGTGAGGTTCCAGTTGCTCCTGTGGTTCCTGCTGCTCCTGCTGGTGAAGTTCCAGCTGCTCCTGCTGCTCCTGCTGGTGAGGTTCCAGCTGCTCCTGCTGAACCTGCTGCTCCTGCTGGTGAAGTTCCAGCTGCTCCTGCTGCTCCTGCTGGTGAGGTTCCTGCTGCCCCAGCTGCTCCTGTTGAACCTGTTGCTCCACCACAACCATGGGTTCCAATTGTTGGAGATATACCGGTGGTAACAGAAGTATATAGAGCATATTACGATTCAATTGCAAATACATTTGACGAAGCGGTTCCGGATGCCAAACTCACTAGGAAATTGATGAAACCTTGGCTTCAACAGCAACTCAATGGAGAGAAACGTATCCAAAAACTTATGAAATGGCAACATCCTCAGTTTGGAACACTTCTTCTACGAGCAATTGTGTTTGCAGCTAGTCAAGAAAAACTCAGAAGGTTATTACGTACAGAACGTGGAGGTCGGAAGGCATTTTTTATAAAAGACGAGGCAGAAGGCAATTATCCCTTGCATGTTGCTGCCGGGCGGATAGAGAACGTAGAAACAATGCGAGTTTTGATTGCTAATGGGGGAAAGAAGGCAGTAAATTTATTAAACAATGCAGGACAGCGAGCAAGTCAGATCGCAATCAATGCTGAAGTGAGAGCCGCATTGGAGGCAGCAGAACAGGAAATTGCTGGACAACCGGCTGCTCAGCCCGTTCAAGCGTTTCGTATTGAGCGAGAGGATGCGGATATTGCTGCCTTTATCGCATTGAACAATGGACTCACTCCCATACCGCCAGAAATGCCTTGGGTTCCCGTTCAAGGTGACGCCGCCCAAGTACGACAGCGGTATATGGCCGAGTTTGAACGGATAGAGAGGGCGGCCGAAAACGATACTCCCTTTGAAACATTCCTTTCGCGCCTAAATACCCCTTGGCTTCAACAGGAATTAAATGGGGAAAGACGTATCCAAAAACTTATGAGAGTTAAACCACTAGGTGGTAGACAAACAACAATTCTTAAACGAGCAATTGAAATTGAGGCAAGTATGGAAAAAATCCGAGAACTGTTGCGCCCAGAACGTGGAGGTCAGAAAGCATTTTTTATTGCAGACGCAAATGGCGAGCACCCATTGGATTTTGCTGCGAGTAGACGTCGCGATGAGGGCTTTATACGGTTTCTCATTGAAAATGGAGCACGCGGTGCGGTAAATTTAAGAAACGCACAGAATCGGAGACCAATCGACAGAGCTCTAAACAATCGAGTACGCAATGTTCTTCTTGAAGCAGAACAGGCAATTGCTGGACAACCGGCTGCTCAGCCCGTTCAGGCATTTATGATTGTCAGAGAGGTCGCCGCTGCCCAGGCACCAGGAGCACCGGCAGCACCAGCAGCACCAGCAGCACCAGCAGCACCAGCAGCACCGGCAGCACCAGCAGCACCAGCAGCACCAGCAGCAGAAGCTCCTATACCTGAAGAGTTTGGACCAATTCCACCTCCACAACCATTCGTGCCTATACAAGATGTAAGAGAAGCCGTAGACAGATATGGCGACTATAATGGCACTATTGTTAGAGCAATGAGATCGAATGACGTATCCGTTGAACTTTTTATTCAACGTCTAAATAGCCCTTGGCTTCAAGAGCAACTCAATGGTGTGCGCCGACTTCAAAATGTGTTGAATATGGGTGGTCGAAATGGAAATATTCTTGCTCTCGCATTGGATACCTATGCAGAGAAGAGAACCGCTCGTACCAGACAATTGCTTGAACGAAAGATTAAGGAAATCCTTAGACCAGAACGAGGAGGTCAAGATTCATTCCGCATCCGAGATACAAGACCAGAATCAGGATCAACGCCTCTTCATATAGCAGTGTTGCGGATTACAAATCCTGTGTTTTTTCAATATTTATTGGATCATGGTGGAAGACGGGCACTGAATATAATTGACAACAACGGACGCCTTCCAATGGATATGCCAATGACTGATGCAATTCGTGCAGTGATCGTAGAAGCCATGGTAGGAGCACCCGATGGCATTCCACTCGATAGATTTTTGGGAAATCGACCTGAAGTTGCTGGTCCAATGGAAGTCGGAGGAGTCGTACCAGTACAAGCAGCAGGACCTCTCTACAAAGGATACACCAGAGGTGACGTTGAAGTATTCAATACATTGTTTGAAGAACCAGCGGAATACGCTGTATGTCCAGTTTGTTTACAATATGTTCGTCGTGAAACTGGGTGTATGTATCTTCACGGCCATAATTGCAAACAAGAGGATCGCCACGAACGCCTTTACCAACTCTACAAACAAACCTATATAGGTCGTACCGAAATTATGTTTTGTACAGTGTGCGGACGCATATGCAGAGACGATGAACAGGGAAGACATAGACATATAAAACTGACCGATGGAACGGAGACAGAGAGAGCAGATTACGCTCCTATGCCAGGAGGATACGCACCCTTTGGAAACGATTGTAGTAGGAATCCACCTCATGAACCGCCAGGCAATCAGGGAGGCGGGGGCGTGCTTGAAAAGATTCACCGGTTCCAGCGCCTGCTCAACTATGCATGCGAACTTCAACAGGATATTGGAGTGAAAACACAAAAAGAAGTGAAAACTGACTTGGTAGAGCAAGTGTGGAAGGGGTGGTCGGTGAAAATTCGTAATCCTGAATCAATCTTATCAAATGTAGAAAGGAAATTCAAATATCTTTGTGAGTTCCCAGTTGGAGAAGGACCTGCAGCACCAGCACCTGTCCAATTTCCAGACATCGCAAGTCCAAATCCAATTCCCACTTCTGCCGAAGATAAGAAATGCTTTATCAATACGAATTTTGAAGACACATTCGGAGATCCACATGACGATGGACGACCTACATTTACTATGCCACATAAGGTGGGAGAAGAGATCAAGGATCACGGAGGACAGCACATTTGCGGACAGGACCTTATCGCCGCACTACAAACAGGTGAATACAAAGGAACATGTCCATTTGATCCTCCTTGCGAAGGTCTTGTTCATCCCGCGGATATCAAACCTATTTTAGAAACAATTACGCAGGAGATGATTCCTGCAGGTACAGATCTTGAAACATACAAAAAGACAATCTACGAAAGTTTCTATACGAAGTTCTATGAAGCACACCCAGAGTTCAATGTAGCACCAGCAGGACCAGGAGCAGGAGCAGCTGCAGCAAACGGACAGGCAGCACCAGCAGGACCAGGAGCAGGAGCAGCTGCAGCACCGGGTGGTGTTCCCCCTGCAGCACCAGCAGGACCAGGAGCAGGAGCAGCTGCAGCAGGAGCACCTGCTAACTGGGCGGACTTCGTAGCACAGATGAATGCGCTTAACCAACAAAACGGTGGTCAGGCAGGAGGAGCAGAAGAGGTTTCTCTGATGTCTCCGATGATGGATGGGTTTTGTGAACTCCCTCCCAAGGGAGCACGCAGACGGACGTATCGTAAGAAGACAAAGGGGAAGACACGGAAGAATATTAGAAAGTAAATACAATGGATGAACTCAAAGGAGTTGTAGCAGAATGGATTCTGACAAATGGAAAACTACCGGGATTTGATGAACGCTTGAAAGCAACGCTTCCTATGTGGAGTGTTGTAGAAAAGGATATGGTTGTATATCGTGGTCAAGGAGGAGTAATTACTCCAAATGTAAGTCCAGTTCATCATACGGAAATAGTTTCCGATGTTCGTCCTGTAATTGCAACATCATCTTCTCCAGAATCCGTAGTTCGTTACGCAGGTCAAGATTGCTGTATATATGCAATCAAATTGAAACCTGGAATTCGGTATATTGATGTTAATCGTCTTATCTCATTCATAGTACCAGAAGGTATTGGGAAAAGAGTAATCGGAATAAAGGATGCTGTTCTTCAAGATCTTTTAGATAGATGCCCAGAACCACCTACAAATAAGTTTCCCTCGGCTGCAACGACTCCCGGACAAGCAAGAAATGCTTTAATGCAAAGATGTTTTGGTCGTCACCGAGTAACCCCCGATGGCCTTGAAGTATCCGTTCCACCTGAACTTGAAATCATGGTAGATGGGACACAAGGAACGTTTCGTAATAAGAAACCAATTTGCCCGATGATTCATGAAACAATTACATACACAGTTGAGTATGGATTAAAGGTCGGAGGTCGCGGTAGAACTTTAAGAAGGACATCCAGAAGAAGAAACAAGAATGGACGCGGATTTGCTCGTAAACCCTAAGGTGGCAACGGGTGTCGCCAACCTTGAAACAATTGATATTCCCACGATTACCTTTGAAGATGCCCCTGCTCTATCCGAGCCACCTGCACCCAAGCTTGTTCCTAGCTTTGACGAGGCAGGTCCCATCAAGTTAGATGGAATGGACAACTTCAACGCAGACGCCTACTCTACGCCTGCGCCTATTAAATCAGTACGTATGTCAGACGATGCCGTACTGAAGGAAAAATATGAGATTCTGCGCAAGTTTGAACGTCTGTCCAAGCTTGGTGTTCCTATGCGCAAGCGCTTCACCATTGATAGTCCCTTGGACGAGATGAAGATGGAGTTGGAGTTCATCAAGCGTGAGAAGGCCATGGACAATACCATCAAGCAGTTCTCCGAATGGTTTGTAACCGGCATGTCGGGTATGGAGTGGGCATCTAAGAATGTACCTTTGGCACGCGCATTTGGTCTTCAGTTGGATGGTCTGTCGGAAGCCGCACAGATGAATGTTGTGGATCTGGAAGATGACTTTGAGGAACTCTATGAGTTGTATGGTGAAAACATGAAGATGCACCCGTTGGTGCGCATTCCTCTTCGTGTTTGCATGATGGTGTATATGGTTCACCTTACCAATCAGATGACTCGTAAGGCACCGATCCCGAACATTGATGAGATCATGCGCCAGAACCCAGACATTGCACGTTCGTTGGCAGCAGCTGCTATGCAGAACCAAACCCAGCAGATGCGCGGTTCCTCTGCGGTTCCTCCTCCAGCACAGGGAGGCAATCCTTTGTCTGGCCTCATGAGCTTTATGCAGCAGAGCGTTCCACCCGCACCACCTCCCAATCTGATTCCTAAGGTTTCTGAGAACAAGCCAATTCAAGTTGGAGTCATTCCAAAGAAATCAGCCATGAGAGCACCTCCTCCTGCTCCAGCACCCGCACCAGAAATGAAGGCACCTTCTGTCAACATTGATGATCTTCTCAAGGACATCAAGGCACAAGTACTTCCTCCTTCTGGACCTCCACCACCACCTCCTGAGAAGGTAGGGAAGTCAGCTCTGAAGACCTCCAAGCCGGGATCCACAGGGAAAAACTCAGTAGTAATTAAATTGTAATGGAGGCAACCAATTATCCGAATGTAAACCATCCGGATTTCGCACCAGGTCGTGGAGTCGTAGCATCATATCATACGAATACGGCTCCAGCACCACCTGCGCACATATTGAGAGCAATGACTGGGCCTCGTCCATATACAGCGATTAACCCGACGGCACTGAGAGTGGGAGATGAAGTTGCGGTGATAGGATTGTATAGTCGTAATAATTGGGGATCTGGTCGGATTACAAAAATTGAAAATGCCCCACCACCACACGACTATAGACGTCGGTACTATATAGATAATTTGCCATACCCAAACTATCCCGGATACATAGAATTATATAGACCAGATGAGAATGTTTACGGACCGTATTTTTATCCAATTCGTCCTTCTCTTACAAAAGACGAAGCAAAAGGGTTAGCAGAAATTTCTGAAACCTACCAACTTCCTCATGATGTCACAGGAAACATCAAAGAAGCCATCACTGGATCAAAACCTACACGCTTCCGACCTGGTTCCAAAACAGGTGGTCGCACTAGAAGAACAAAGAAACACAAACGCACTCGACGTCGGTGATAAGAATTCCGTTGTTATTAAGTTATAATGGAAAACATTGCTCTTCCAGTGATAGACCATCCGGACTTCCCTCCTGGGACGCCAACTCGTTCGTGGGAGCGGTTTGGTGCTCCGCCACCCAACATTTTACGTTCAATGGCAGGTCCTCGTCCTTACATGCCTGTTGTACCAACTTCACTGAAAGTGGGCGATACAATCACATTGATTGGGTTTGGTCAAGTTCAATGGCCCCTTGCGACTATTACCAATATAATGCGACATGGGGAATTTTTACGCATTATTACCGACCTACCATCACCCCTTCACCCCTCAGGATCAGGTCAAATGTATACTTTTTATATACTTCCAGAATTTCCAGAATTGAACTCCTGGAGGGATCGTAAATGGGTCTATCGCCTTACTCGACTAAAACCCGATGAAGCAAAAGGGTTAGCAGAAATATCCAACAAGTACCAACTTCCTCATGATGTCACAGGAAAGATCAAAGAAGCCATTACTGGAACGAAACCTACACGATTCCAACCTGGTTCCAAAACAGGCGGAACTAGAAAAGCAAAGGGGCGGAGGTATCGTAAGCGGGCTGGTCGGCCTTTGACGCAACGGCGTCGACCTTTTTAGCATTGGTCATTCCTTCCCGACTCCGAGCAGACACTCCAGTTGAAATGATGATGAAGGCAGCTGTCAATACAATAGACGTGATGATGTCACGTGTTCCTACAAAACAAACAGCGAAGATGGCAATCCGCCGCAGCACAAGGTTCCGAGAATATTCTTCCGGGTTTGTGCTGAATTCGTCTACCAAATGACGTGAACCAATATTCAACACAATCATCATAATACCCAAAAAGAACTTGTTATCGTTGAGAGCTTCCATTGTTTTCACTCAAGATTTTAGAGAGGAGTTGGCATAGACGCACTTCCCGCACCAGGTTGAACTCCACCCGTCACAGGAGGAGCAGGAGGCGCAGAAGATACCATTGCCTGAACGGCACTTGGAGTGGTCATAGGAGCAGTGCTTGTCACGGGACCAGTAGAAACTGCTGGAGCAGTCGTTTCAGGAGCACCTGGAATAGGAGCAACTACGGCAGGAGGAACTGGAGGTTGCATTCCAGAGGTAGGAACGCATTGCTTGGTTCCCTTCTCCCCACCATCCCAACTATATCCATTTGCGCAAGTGCATGTCTTCACTGTACCCACCTTTCCTTCCGCATTTTTACATTGCTTCTCTTCCTTGCTCCAAATGTATCCAGATCCTTCGCAAACACATGTCTCTTCCGCTCCCGTGAACATCTCCCAGACATTCGTCTTGGCACAGCGGATGTAGCCGACCAAGAGCAACAATGCGATGACTGCGCTCACATACTTCCACACGTAAACAATCGCAAGAAGAGCGACCGCCTTGCCCAGAGGGGTTGCCAGAACATCCTTCACAATCTGGAATCCAGGAGTAAATGCGAGATAGGCGACAAGGGCAATGATAATTCCCCACTCAGTGTTGCGAGAGAGCTTCATTTATAGTTTCTGTCATATTTTTCTATGTTTCTCTAAACAATGAACTACTCTTCTCTTGAAGATGTATATGGAACTCCATTTCAACAACGTGCTCCTGTCACACATCAGCGGAAAGATGTGAAGGAGGCACCCATAGAAGATGTTATGAAAAATAAATCAAAAACAGCAGTAGAATCCGCAGTGGAATCTGTGAAGTCCTCCATTCAATTTGATACGAGTCCAGAAACTGAAAACTTTCGTGTTCAAGTCCCTCCTACTCGGAGCGAGACGGTTCGCGAGAAGTTTACTGCTATGTCCTCTCAGCCCGCAAATATGGTCACTGACTTTGATCAATCTGAAAAGATCTCCCGTATTCTTCGGCTGATTGAGCAGAACAAGACGGGCTATGAACGCCCTGCGACACAGGACATGATTTTGTATATCGCAACAGGTATCTTCTTCCTGTTTACATTTGACACATTTGTGATGCTTGGTAAGAATATGCGGAAGCACTAGGGCACCTAAAGGTACCCACTGGATACCTAGCGCACATAATTCACTTGATTCAACCGAGTTTCAAACGAAGAGAAATCGGTAAATCCATTGTCCAGAGTTTCAATCTCAAACGTAAAACTGTTCTCACTGGTTCCGAATATAATCGGAGCATTGAGAACACGACCAGTCACATCACCGTTTCCCGCAGATGACGCATTCCCAACGTGATACTTGAGAGTAATGTGCATGCGATCCAACGTTCCGATGGGAGGCGTATACCGCACGATGTTCTCCTCATCAACTGTGTCATTGTAGAAGATGGTATACGTATTGGCTGCCGGGGTTAAGGTCTGACCGGAAAGGTTTGGGTTGGAGATACGAGCGAAGGAGTTATCTACGAAGCCAGCGCGGTTGGCGTACGGGGCCGTCTCATCAAGCTTGTTTAACCCCTCGATGGCGATAAGGAGGTAGTTCTCTGTGGAAGTAAATCCTGCTGCCGAGGGAGCTGCGACGATAGCCGACTTGAGACGCACAGACACTACATTCTCAAAAGGACGAGGGAAGTAGACGACATAATCTCCTGGATCAGAGGTGGTTGCTCCTGAGTTGACCTTGACATATTTGGTCGGATCACGGTCACGAGAATCCACCAGGATCGTCCGCTTCACAGTGCGAAGCTCACGGACAGGTTGAGAGGTACGTACAAGAACACCACTACGATCGTATTGCATATTGTTCTTATTCGAGAGGGTATTTTTATGTTCCAGTCGCAACCCAGATTCCAACGTTTGACGCTCCGGCTATAATTGTTTTTCCGTCTGGAGTAATCCCTACAGCTTCCCAAGCTCTTGACCCTGCACTTGTCTGTTGTGTCCACGTTGCGCCACTATCTTGACTGACATAGATATATCCAGTAGATTCAGCAATCACCATCTTTTTACCATTCAACGATGCTGCTGTATTCCAGTAATTACCAACTCCACCTGTAGAATTTGCAGTCCAGGTTGTTCCAGTGTTCGTGGTATACGCCGTTTTTTGTCCACCAACCGCTGATGCAATCATTACACTTCCATCCGATGATCCGGATATACCTCTCCAATTTTTTGTTCCAAAGGAAGTGTTTGGAGTCCAGGAACTACCGCTATCAGTTGAAACATAAATATAGCTTCCAAATGTGCATCCTGCGATAACAGTACCATCTTCTGAAACTACAAGTTCATCCCACGCACGAGATCCTCCGGTTGTTATTTCCGTCCATGTTGTCCCTCCATCTGTTGACTTGTATAAATATCCTACGTTAACACATGCCCATACGATTGTTCCAGTTGAATTGCATTGAATAGTAGACCATGCGCGACTCCCAGCGTCTGTCAATTCGGTCCAGGTTTCTCCTTGATCGGTTGACTTGTATAAATAACCTATCCTTGTAGATGCGTACATAATTGTAGGAGATGCCCTTGCGAGAGTTACGCTGCTCGTATACGCAGTTCCATTTGGTATACCACTTACCTTCTGAGCCCACGTATTTCCACCATCTTTGCTAATCCAAGGACCATATGTACCAACACTCGTGGTTGCATTGGTTGAAGTAACAATTGTGCCTTCGTTATCGGTGTCAAGCATAAAATACCTCTGCGCAGGAGCAGATGTTTTTTGCGACCATGTGTACGTATATATAGTTGCGTCCGATATAGTTGTTTGTTTGCGAGTCACGCGCATCTGCCTCTTCCGAGAATACATTACTTATTCTTCTTCGCCAAATCTTTATCGGCCGTTCTATACGTCTTTCCCTTCAACACAAACGAATGAACACGAGCCATTCCCCACGCATGTTGAGATGCTCCTGGACGATGTCCAGTTCTCCATGCTGCCATTCCACGGTTGTAGACGGTACGCAATGTCTTGGTAGGAACCTTGGTACACCGTGAAATCTTCGGTAAGGTTGTCGCACCAGGACACTTCTTGTGAAAGCGAGAGGTATAGGAGGAACGGCGTGTGCGAGCTCCCTTGTCCGTCTTCCAAGGTGTATAGGCACGAGGGTTCTTCCAAGACATCCGTGTTCTCCGTGTTGCGTCACGTTTGCGTTCTAGGTTCTTTCGTGTGGAAAGTCCCTTGTAGTATTTAGAGGGCCAATACATTGTTTTCCTGTGCGTTAAAAAGTAAGAATGGCCGAAGCAGCAAGTCAAGGAGGCGATAGTTCGGAAAAGGTTCAAATTCACTGGACAGTGAAACTAGAAGAGTATTTTGCGTCTACAGGTGAGAAGGCCCATTGTTTGTCGTGGGTCCACAAGCAGTCGGAGACGATGTATAGCAATCGTCGTACCTGGATTGATTTGCCGGTTATTATTGGATCAGGCGTGATTGCATTCCTGAACGCCGGCTCTCAATCCTTGTTTGAAGACCCTCGTGTGTCGTCCGTTGCCCTCGGTGTTGGGTCTCTCGCAGTGGGTATTCTGAATACCATGG
>JACCDP010763509.1_pt1 | contig 13352 bp, 6 predicted proteins | sample 7445841 | NCBI WGS metagenome assembly JACCDP01 (sample SAMN15323441, study PRJNA562643) | freshwater metagenome | isolation source: river surface water | place: USA:Blue River Watershed | collected 2017-08-17
CCACTGTAATTTAATTTTTTAGTTGGTGATCCTGTATTAAGGAAAATCGTATAGTTTTCCTGCGGAACAAAAACACCAGATTTGGCCGTTGGGCTCTTGCTGTCAAGTATTAAATTAAATTTCTCTTTGCTGGTAAATCCGCCTAATCTATGGCTTAATTGATTGGTTAGTACTGTGAGATCATTTTTAAAATCACTTATAGATTTCAAATTATCACTAAGAATATAATCTACAATGAAGTTAATTAGACCGGAAGTCATAATCCTTGTATCATCAGAAGGAATAGAAGGAACTGCTATATCTTTTAATCTTAGACGCAGACCTGTATCTTTATAAATTAATTGTCCGCTATCACTTCTAATAACTCTAGATCTATCTATTAATGCCCCAATGGCTTTATTAGGCTGCATTAAAATTATAGAAGAAATTACACTGTAAGTGTAATAGCTACTTCTTCTCCAAGCAGCTTCAACTGGGCTCTGATCACCAAAAACAAAATCATCTGAGATCTGTGATGAAAAGAACCCGTTAGCAATATTAGCATCAACTGGTGCTATTAAATTACCGGATTCATCTACTGGAATATTTTCTAAAATAGGTCTAGCAAATTTAGGATTTCTATTCACTGGCTTACCAGGTTCTCTGATTATGCCATCTTTTAAATCATTCCATAAAATTAAATTATTGCTAGTATATGGGGCGGGTCCGTACACTTGCTCCCACCACGATGGTTGTATGCTAAACCCTAAACTTTCCCAAGGACATAAGTGGATTCTATCAGTGTCAAAATACCATTTATAAACACCTCTCCAATATCCAGGCAATGCTGACCCATCTGGTGCAGAGCTTTTTGCATAATTGTAAGTAAATGGATTATTAGGAACGTAACTTAATGGTTTAGTAAAATCTCTATCAATTAGTGTAGTCCACTGATAAAAATTAGGTGCTAGAATTTTATTAAATTCTTCTAAAGAATACTCATTAGATCTGTTGTACCCAGAAATATAATCATATACATCTAATATAGACGAGTCGTAATTTACTTTGATATTGTTAAAGATTCTTTTTTCTAATTCCAATATCAAATCATCTCTATAATCATTATAGGCTAGAATAATGCTGCCATCATGGCCTTGTATAACATTTTGTGGTGTAACTAGTGTTGTATCTAAATATTTTTTAGGCTCAAATTTAGGCCATAAGCCTAAACTTGTTGGTGTTGGAGGTATTAAGCATCCATCAGTGCTTTCATATTCATAGACTGTAATGACGTCGCCGTTATCAATATCAGCAGAAACTACTACAAATCCGCCACTGTTAAAAGTGTAATCTTTGTTGTATATTAATTGAACATCATTCAAGTAAACATTGACACTTTTGTTTGTTAATTGATTAAGATCAAAAACTTCACTTATAGGATAAGTTTTAATTCTAAAATCGACAACTTCATAATCAGTTTTAACAGCGGCACCGTACCCGATCATATCACTAAAATAATAAGGCGATAGCTTAGGCTTATCTCTGTTAATCTCAAATAGAATTTTATCAACAGAATCCTTTATTGATAGGTCATCACCTAATTCTTTAGCAGTGTTAGCAAAATTTCTTTTAAATTTACCGTAATCATCTCTAACAGTTTCTATTGCTTTAATTACATTTGAATTCTTAGAAGTTAAGAAGTATAAGCCTAAGTTAGCTGATCCACTGTGTTGTACAAATCTAGTACCATAAGAAGCAACGGGGCCTATGTCTCTTAAATTTCCTGATCCTGGATATGCGCCGTCAAATATTTCGAGATTGTCAACAATACTATCCACATGATCAATAACCTCACCCAATGTAAACAAATTGACACTGTTGTTTAATGGATTATTTTGTAAATTTAATGGTAGTTCATAATACCCGTTGGCATTCTTTTTTTGTTTTGAATAACATTTTAATGTTACAATGTCGCTGTCATTAACGGCAGTTGCTAAAATTACTTTTTTATAAACTGGGGAATTTATAACAGAAAACGATCCAGAATCTAGGCGCTTTCCGTTAATATAAACTTTAACTTTAAGATCAGCAAGACCATCAATATCATCATAAACATCAACTAAAAATTCAGTAGTGTTATTAGAGTCTTTGTAGATTCTTACTATAGGCTGAACATTATCTAACTGATTTACTACCCACCCGTTAACATGAACACCGGTTTCTCTTCCGGTTATTTTCTTTAAAAATTTAGAATCAGTAGTTTCAGTTAAAACATCAACACCTTCTTTATAGAAAAATTGATTTTGCAATAAATCAAAAGTAAAAACTATGTCACCGACATTATTGATATTTCTATATGATAAAGGAAAACCTAAAACTGAATCGTTTGATCCAGAACCTTCTTTATATGAAAAAACTTTATTGCCAGTAAATGTTGAACCAGAATACTTAGTAGCATCATTTAGACTAACACCTTGTAAATCAAACAAATCAAACAATGGCGCTTGATTTACCTGTGTCTTTTGTTGAGCAGTTTTCCATTGTGTTCCATCGAACCAAAATACCTTTCCTTGATTTTCAACTCCGTTTTTTACTAGCACTGATTCATAGATTAGCGGATCAGTATCTGTTTCTTCTACTAAATGAATTTGTCTTTTAGGATTTTGATTAGGCTCTTGTAAATTAATAAACTCTACTCTATAAATTTTATTCCTGACCAGCACATCAGTATCAGCTAAAAATAAAATTCTTTGACCATTTGCCAATGGTATTTCATCAATATTATAACCCAAGCTGCCTTCTATAGTAGAAAAAACATCAGTAGTATAAAGATCAACAAGATCGACGTCTTGTTTTACGCTGGTGCCATATTCAAACAACTTCAGATCTGATACGAACTCAATAATAGGCCTTGTTGCTCTTTGTGCTTGATCTAGGGCAGGTGTAAGTCCGGCAGCTTCGGCACTTTTAATAATAACATCTTGATGAAACCATCTGTTATATCGGCTCCATGCATTACCGTCTATGCTGGATCTATTGATTGTTATATAGTCTTTGCTAGATGCATATGACGTAGCATCGCTAAAAGGTAGTGTGTCAAAACCCGCATCATCAAATAACACTTCAAAATTTTCTGAATAGCTTGTAACAATTTCCAAAGATTGTTCGGATACAAGTTTAATTTTGTCTCCTACTCCCTCGACATACCAAGTACCTAAAGAGTATTTTTCAGGAACAACATTGCCACCAAATGAAACTTTCATGCCATTGCTTAAATCCAAGCCAGTTGAAAGTTTGTATGTTTTTTTACCTATTACTTCTGCTTCTACATCAATAAAGGTATTTTCTTCGATGTCAAAAATTTCCCATGCACCACCAGTATCTGGACTGTTTTCACTTACATAATAAAGAACGTCGGGTGCGTCTTCCGGGACTGTGAATTCAACTACTCCAGTTTGTACTGCACTAGCTGAAACATTTTTTGTATATCGATAAAGAGTACCTGACTCTCTAACAGTCTTGATACTAAATGGTTCTCCCGGAGCATTGATTTCAAACCTATAGGTTTGCCCCCTATAAAGTTTTAGTGTAGGGTTTCTAGTTAGACCGTTTGGTGTGAACAAATAGGCTCTATTATCACCTTCATCACTTAACTCAACAGTATATGTGCTTACGATTGATTGTTGCTGACCAAAAACTTTTACAGTCTGTGGGCCATAGGGCATCCAATAATACTGCTGAAAATTAACAAACTTGTCCCAATCAATCTGCGGATTCCAACTATATAACTCTTGTTTGTTTAATCTTTCATGATTAGTATTAATGCCGCCTAAAACATCTACAGTATTAATATAATCGATGTAATCTTTAAAAAATGTGATATTGCCAATAGTATCTTTAGCAACAAGAGACGGTTCTAATTGATAGTCCTGTCTATCTTTAGTTACAGTCTGTATAAAAACATCATCACCAGTTACTGCTTTAGCATTTTGTCTACCGATATAACCATTTACTCTTTTTACAGTTCCGCTCTGAGTTAGCTGATCTATTGTAGCCTGTAGAAGTTTTTTATTAGGTTCGGTCCTATAAAATCTAGGCAATAACCTAGCAGTTCTTCTTTTTTCACCCTTACCTACAGGTAGGCCATATTCATTTTGCTCTTCAGCCATTAATAACTCCCTGTTCTACTTGTTACACTCTGTTGTGCTATTATGTTGCTAGTTGCCGTAATAGTTCCGCTGGATGCAATTACGCTTGAGGTGATTCCATCAACAACTTCAATGTCATCTGTTGTGGCGCCATTAATAAAAATTTGATCGCTGTCTGCTTTAATTTCAAACAAACTACCAAATGATAAACTACTTTGTCTTGGTACTATAACAAAATTAACCAAATAAGGTGCTGTTCTATTCATTACGTATGTCGATAGTTCACTAAAGTAAAAACTATCACCAAAGTCCCAATTCTCTAAAGCAAAAAATTCATTAATGGCCGTAATTACTCTAGATTTAATTTCATTATCACTGATAGGTTGTTCTGTATTTTTGATGATCTTAAAACTGGCCCTAACATCTAAACTAGCCTTTGCTCCAAATAAAACTTTATATTTTACTGGATGATAGATCACTTCATCACTGACTGCTTTGATAGAGTTCAATGATGGTGACAAAGATAAAAATAACTGATCTGAGCTAGATGGTAAAGGTTCGTCATCAATGCTACCTGATAACCATTTTCTAAAATCAATATCATATTCCCTGGTCAATACATATAAATCCATAATATTTGTTTGCCCTGGATCTATTCTTGTTTCATAATCTGCACTATGTACATATTGAAATTTTAAATTTGCTCTACCAGGATAAACTTTATAATCTAAACTAGTTACAAATCTTCCCTGTATCTTGTCTAATTTTTTCACTACTGCTTTGTCTTGGAAATAAAAATATTGACCATCTAAATATTGATTCAGATTGCCCACCGACAATTCATTAGACACTACTAAAACTGTTTCTTGACTGTTATCAAAATATCTATAATCCTGTTGCCCGGATACGACTTCATATCTTTCCAAAACAGTGTATCTTTCTTGAGCCGGTGTATTAGTCGTATCAACAATGTTTTCAAATACATCTGGATCATCAACTACACCATCGCTGTCTGTGTCGCTAAACGCTAATTCAATTTTTTTATTATCAACATATCCGTCTAAACCAATATATTCCTTATCAATCTCCCAATCTTGATCAAATGTAAATGCCGATGTTACATTGGGTTTATTGTTTATGCTAAGAACTTTGATTCGATCTTTGACAACTGTATTGGTTTTGCTGTCATAAATTTTATTGGCTTTTTCGAAAAAGAAACGAATCTGCTTGTCACTTTCAAACACGTAACGGAGTTTTCTAGAAGATACGGTATAGAATTCAGTATCAGTAGTAAACAATAGCATCCAGCTGCTGTCTAATTTTTGATTGCTGTTATCGCCTTGTTTACCTAAACTAAATCTGTCGGTAATGTTTAAGTTTCCTTCAAAGACGATTTTCCATGTTTTGCTAATAACATCATATCTAAGCCCAAATGGCTTATTAGCAAATATTAATTCAATCATACTAGCAATAACATTTGTATCAATGCTGGTTCTCCAGCGAGGTATGATCTGCGTTACTAAAGCACCTGATGGTACTATATTATTCAATACAACGGGACCACTACCATCAGCAAGTTCACCAGTACCGTTATTTGTTCCGTCACCGCTGACACTAACCACCTTAGACCAAATAGTTGTGGCTGCGCCAGGAACTGTAGCAGCCCCAGTAACTAATCTATTGTCATCAGTTGTTAAGAAATATTTTCCAGCTGGGGCTTCAAATTTTACTAATGCATTTTCTTCAAAATATTGTAAGTCGGTGGCTGCAAAAGTTCCTGTTCTATATGGTGTAGAATCAACATTGTCGCCAACGTATCCAGTGCTTTCATTAGTGTCAGAAGTTTTCTGATACCAAGCTATGTTTAAACTACCTGTGGTAATTTTACTAAAATTAGCATAATAAAAATTTCTTAAATCTGTATCTTTTAATACATCTAATATCTGATTGTAAATTATACCTTCAATGTCTGTTCTAGATGTGTAACTAAATCTAAAGCTATCAGTATAATCTTCTTTATAGATGATTCCATCATCACCAAATAAATTAGTGCTAGAATATTTTCCAGTAGGATCCACTAAATCAAAGTAACGACTAATCCCGCTACTGGATCTATTCACAGCTTTAATTTTAACTACATCCTGACTAACTGACAGCGGACTGATATTATAGTCCTCACCAGTTATCATTCTATTCTGTGTATAATAAGTGGCCGGAGCGTTAGATTTAATATTATCATTGCTTTCGCTTAGTGCGGCGTTGCTTACAGAACTTTGTAAGTTCATAGTAATTGTTAAAATTTCTGCTTGCCCAACGTTACTAATATAAGGAATATCGATGCTAACGTTTCTAATATCTTTAGGATTAATTGTATAGGACAAACCGTTACTAACTCTGTAATATGTTCTAAATGTTCCTAAAGGTAAAGTACCAAACGTACCGTCACTAAATGTAAGGCTAACTCTATCGTTAGCTCTAGTCACTACACCATAAATGTTTCTAATACTTTTCTTTAGGCTATTGTATATTACATTGTTTGATTCAAAACTAGGAACTTTTGCCCACAATTCGCTTTCAACACCGTTTGTGTTTAACCTGTATAGCCAAACATCTGTATCATTGATGTTGTTGGCTTCAATATCGATAATTTCATTAGTGCTAGGCTGTGTGATATTGAATGTGCCCGTGTTTAAATTTCCTTGACGGAAATGTAAAAAGAAGCCTGAGGTAGGACTTGCTGACCCTTTACCGTCGTCTCTGTATAAGAATGACAACTGTTTTCCTGCTTGAGGTGCATCTTCGACGATGTTTTGCTGATCTTCTAATACTGTGCTGACAACTTCAAAATTCATATTTCTGCCATCTACAGTCTTTGTAAATCCAAATACAGGCACACCAGTGCTGTAAGTTTGGAATCTGTATTGTTCAGTAGGGATACCGTAAATTGTAGATTTATCATCTGGATTACCGAACTGTGCTGATGCAGGCAGGGCCGCGTTAATGACCTTAATAAACTGGTCATACCAGTTATTATTAGCTGGGTCGTTCCACAAAACTACCTGACCTGATAAATTTCTACCATTGCCATCAATAACTGTTTGTGTCGTGGTAACGCTGGTAAATTTAAGCAAACCGTTAGCAGTGCGATTTCTCTTGGCATTGTAACTTAGCAGACGTGCTAGACGTAATACACTTTCTCTACGTTCTGCTAGTTCTAAAAAGTTTTCACGTGCATTTAAATCTACACGGAACGCAATGCTTTGTCCCAAGAACGCAATCATATCGATAAGCGCAAGGTATTCACTTGATTCAATATAATCGTTGAAATCTTCTGGGTAATTTTCACGTAGGTAATTGATCATTACTCTACGTAAGTTTTCAAAGTCATAGCTTTGAAAATCAGCATTTCTAAAGCTCTGGTAAATTCTTTTCCAGTCTTCTGCTAGTAGTAATCTATTTTGTCTATCAGTTGATGACATATCCGCTTCCTATATATCGATATTTAGCGGTTTTTATTATATGCTATTATTATTAGGTGACTAGACCGTTAGCTTGATCGAACCTAAATTGCAGTGTTTCTGATACGTTGTATGGGAGATATGTTAATGAACACTCTATCTGTAAACCACTCTCATAGCTGGTTACAATAACTTCATCAGCACGAACTCGAGGGTCATAATTAATAATATCCTCTACGTTTTTAAGTATTAATTCTTTTAAATCTTCAGTCAACGGCTCAAAAAGCATGTCCCAAATTATAGTACCAAATTCAGGATCACTTAACTTTTCGCCCTGTCTTATATGAAAATGATTTATTATATCTTGTTTAATTAATGCAAGATCATACAATGTGTAACTTTCACTGTCAGCACTGATTGTACTGAAACCCCTATATGTTCTAGGCAAAGGTATTTCATTAGCGGGAGTTTTGCCCTTTACTGTGATTTTTTCGTATAAACGTTGAGTAGCCATAAAATTATTTAATCCTCAATTCCTTTGACTTTAGCGAAGGTGTCAGTTGAAGTAGTGTACTGATTAAAAAATTGCGGCTCTACTAATTCCGGAGTTTCAACTGCTTCAGTTTTATCAGCGGTGTGACTTAATGGGTCAAGATTTTCATGCCCAGCCCAGGGCTCGTGTAAAGGAATCCTCTGCGCCTTAGGCGCGACAGCGGCTTCAGCGGCAGCTGGGCCGTTCATATGTATGTTTGCCGCAGTTTCTACGTGATCACCACCGGCTTTGATATTGCTTTGTCCAGCAACAGTTAACTTACCATCCCCGCCGGCTTTGATTTCATAGTTTGTGCCTAAGGTCATGAAAAAGTTTTCTGCGGCGTTAAAGTTAATATTTCTACCCGCAACAAAGTTTATGTCCCTATCAGCTGTGACATTTAAATCATTTTCAGTGTGTATACTAACACTATCTTGAGCATAAATGTCTATCTTGCCATTACTAGTTAATTCTATCCAAGTAGTGCCTTTGGCATTGCCTATGTAAATTAAATCCTCGCTATTATGTAACAGTATCTGATGCCCTGTCCTTGTACGAATTCTTACTAGTTCGTTATGAGGTATAGTTTTATCGCCATCAGTTTCATCTTGTTCCACGCTGGCATATTCTGGAGGGCCTTCCCCGGCTAGTGTTTTACGAAGGAATTTATCATCACCATCATCCATGACAAAAGTGGTGCCGCCTAATCTGCTGATTGGCGCCCCGGGAACTTTATGCTCATCTTTACCTATAGTTGCTCTTGGTGCTCCGGATTGCTTATCCAACGGGCCAGGTGTACTAATACCAAATACACTGCTAGGCACTTCACGTCTTGCACTGCTAGTGGTTATGCCCCTTGTATCATCTTTTAGTAAACCCTGTGTTTGTAAAACATCAGTAAATGGATGCTGTGCTTTTCTATTTTTAGTGCTGTCGCTGTTGCCTACAGGAACAGCTACCTTATTGTACTCTGCCACTGGCACTCTGCTTTCTATACCATCTATGGCAAATGTTGTGGCTGCAAGGCCTGGCGTCATAAAGTTCATACCTTCATCACGAACGCAGCCTATCCAATAGCCTCTTGCGGGGTCACCGTTGATAAAGAAACAAACTACTGTAGATCCCACATCCGGTGGAACCATCCACATACCATAACTTTTTTGTGCATTATTGTATGTTTCATCCTCACCAACAAAGTCAACGCTGGTCTGCCCTGCAAAAGGACTCATGTAACGCACTGTGCGCATTTGACCTTCTTTACCTGGATCGTTACCAACAACGTGTTCTAACTGTACTTCCAATGCACCCATGTAAGTAGAATCGAGGTGACTCACTACCTTTGCTAAAAAGGGACCAGGGTTATTGCCTTCTTGCCCTGTGGCAACTCTTGTTTCTTCAGCCATTAATCAGTTCCAAAACTTGCGTAACTTTGAGGATTGTTAGGATTAACTTTATCTACTACTTGACTAGCTAAAGTCTGCCCTGATTCACCATCATCTTTCACATCCTGTCCAACCATTCTAGTCAAGGTCAAACTCTGTGTAAACTGCCCTTTACTAAAAAGATTTTCTACAATACTAACCCTATATAATCCACTGAACTGTGGTACGAGATTGCCCTTACCAAAGTCATAGAGTCCAGTTCTCTTACTAATATCCACTGGGTTTTTAAATCTAACATTAATAAACACTTCACCATCTTGATAGTTGATAGCTCCGTCACCGTTAAGCCCTTTTAAATTTGTAGCTTGAGCACTGTAGTTACCCATTCCGCTGTCACCTAGATAAAAAGGATCACCTATTATTTTCATCTGTAATTCAACCATGTCTGCTGCATTTGTTACAGCATCATGAAATTGTCTTGCTGCCAATGTTGCCGGGTCATCGGCGCCTGGTCCGCCTTTGTTTGCTGAACCGGAAGTAATTCTATCTGATCTCACAGTAGTGGGCACTGTGCCTAAATCAATCTTAGTAGCTGTACCGCCACCAAGTCCAGTGGCATCGTAAAGCTCGCCTGTTTCTGTGTTGCGTCGTAAATTACTGATGCTACCGTCATTGTTACGCACTTCTTCACCCACTGCTAACCCGCCAGTTTCGGCTCTACGTCTAACGTCAATGTTATTCTGTCCACTGTCGCTACTGGTAGCTGTATAGAATGCCGCATTAAATTCTATGGCAAAATCCATTATATCTAGATTCTTTCCTGTGTACAAATAATCGTAACGTTTAATAGCTTTGGCTGTTAGATCCTGAACACCTTTTGCTGGCTGATTGGGTGCCATAAATTTACTGTGATGGACTTTATATGGCACTACACGATATACTACTAGGTTAGGTTTAGCTCCGGTCTTTTCTAAGTTAGCATCGGTGTCCATGATATACATCTGTGTGTCTATTCTCCACCAATTAATAAAACCGTCTTCAGTGATTTTATCCTTGTCCAATGCTTGTCTACCGTAATCACTGGCTAAAATTACTTGATTAATAATATTAGGAATATCAGTGCCTTGCGCAAATTTCGCTTCACTGCTATTTTTACTAATAGTTAAATTACCACGCTTGAAAGTCTGCGTTTTTTGATCAAACACATTATTGTCTTTGCCAAATGCTTTTTCACCTTTTCTATATTCGTTAAATCCCATGCTGGCTCCGCCAACAGGATTTACATTGTCATTTTGCACTAGGTTAAAATTATCAGATCCACGGGCAACACCCAATCGTTTTAGTACGTTGGCATTTTTATCTGGCTTTTGATTTGGATTTACCGTAGCTGATGGTGCGCTGGAATTGTCTGTACTAACTCCTTCAGCATCGCTGGTTTTTAAATCTGTTGGGAACAAAATTAAAATTTGATCGGGTACTGCTGTTTCTTTACGTTTTACTTTTTCTAAAAACACGTCGTTGAGTACTTTTTGCAGACTTTTTTCACCGTACTGCAACATTTCCTGTACAGTACTACCAGCTATGTTAACATCTGTTTTTGCCTGACTATAAGTTGTGCTGTGTGCTTTTTCGTTCCATGGTATGGCTTCACAACTATATGTGCTGCCCTGTCCGCTGACACGCATTTTAATATCACGAATTTTCAAAGGAAAATATTTTGTTGTGCCGGGTATTTGTACATTTTGTTTATATTGATCAATGTGTCCAAAAAATTCTAATCGCAATAACAAAGGAACATCTATCCAGTTGTAATAACCAGATTCTAAGGCTGCAATTTGCAGTGCTTGGAAAAATATTCCCATACTGTAAGGTTCAGTAATAGTGAAACTTAGCCCTGTAGCGTTGGTATTTCCCGTAGTTTTATCCATACCTATTGTGCCATTAACACGCACATCGTCTATGTAAAAATCAAATTTTCCTTCGGGATTTTCTGCTGACTTGTAAGCAGTGCTGATCCTGTCGTTGGGTTTTCCACTGCCGCTTTTTAAAATAATGGGCCCTAGTTTTCCTTTACGATAACTTTCATCAGGAAAGTTAATATCATTAGGACTTAGAACACTCAATGTCCAAATATAATTGTAGCTGGCGTAATTGTGTAAAACGTTTGGAAATGGCGGTTTGCCTGGCACAGTTACCACTGTTTTGGCTGCTTGTATCAACTGTTCAGGATTAAAGTCTGCAATTTTTACTGCTGAGTCTAATGCTGATTTTGCTTGGCCAGCCAGGCCTTGAAGATTGTTAACTAATCCTTTAGCACCGTTGGCTGCGACGGTTTTAGCACTGTCCAATGCCTTGCCTGCGGCATTAAGTCCAGATACAACACCTGAAGAATTTATAGCACTGTTAACAGTTTTTGATGCTGTGGTTGCGGCCGATTTAATATCAAATGGCATGTTAACCTCCTAACACATCTTTGAGGCTGGTATTTTTTGGTAGATAAATTTGTGTTCCTGGAACAAAATCAAAAATTGGATCTTGAAGCACATCTAAATTTCTTTGTATAAACACCCACCATAGTTCCTTGTTACCGTATAGATCATAGGCTAATAGATCAGGCCTATATGTATACTGTGGTTCTATAGTGTAAAGATAATCATCATCTTCTGCAGGCACTGCCCTAATAGCTAGAACATCTAGGTAATCTCTAATTACCGGTGTCGAATACCAAGGACTGAGATTACTATATTTTACAGACATTAAATGTATCCTTTGCTTACATATGCGCCGCTGACAAATTGCTGTAGACTGAATTGTCTTACACTTTCTTTGCTGTAAACTGGCATGATTGTAATAGTTAAATCACTCTTAGTTGGTACATAACTGTCACGTGCAGAATTTTGTCCGCCGCCAATACCAGCCATACCTAACCCTTTGATAACGCTGTTAACTCCTGATATGGCTCCGGCAGCATTTCCTAGTGTTCTTGCTGCGCCACCTTGGCCAAGAACATTAGCAACTCCAGCTAATTGGGCTGCTGTTTGTCCAATGTCGCTGAGTCCGAATCCGGCGCCGGCTGCAACATTAGTACTGATATAATTTACATCTTTAGGCAGTGTCATAGTAAAACTTTTTACAATCACAGGAACATTCCTAAACACATGATCGCCATAAGCACTGAAATTTAATATAGGTGGCGGATTACCTGCATAGGCAGTGTCACCAGTAAACATCTTTGTAGCACTACGCAAAAAGTGTACCGCAGCAATCCAATATTTTGCCTGCACAGCGTCTTCAACACTGAAGTCGCCTGTGATTTGAATATCATTTACTCTACTACTTTGATAGGCATTGTATTGATAATTTTGATGTGTAACTGGTAGTTCATTATATGTTGCGCTATGAGTTATTGATATACTAGGTGTATATGGAAAAATTAGGCCGCCTGCATCTCTTAGTGGTTTTAAAATTGGGCTGGAGTCAAAGAAACTACCTGTAGGCATACTCAATCGCACACGCCAGTCAGTGTTTGCATCAGTGCCGCCAAATGTTGGGCTTGCATTGATAATCTTGTTTAATCCCTCACCGCCAATAGGTAAATTTATACTTCGAATCTTGCTTAATAAGCTAGAAGGACTTGATAAATTACTGAGCGCACTACCTAATCTAGCAGCCGTGTTAAGTCCTGCACTAATGGCCCCAAAGCCCGCCTGTGCTGTACTTGCCGCCGTTGATAGTCCTTTTGTGACATCTACCATTTTTGTCTCCCTTGGCAAATATTTAGTTGACTTTTTAATGTGCGTAGTTTATACTTCTACAACTACAGGACTGACTAAATGACCGTAAATTACTTAAA
>JACCDP011093376.1_pt1 | contig 13345 bp, 15 predicted proteins | sample 7445841 | NCBI WGS metagenome assembly JACCDP01 (sample SAMN15323441, study PRJNA562643) | freshwater metagenome | isolation source: river surface water | place: USA:Blue River Watershed | collected 2017-08-17
CCCCATCCTTTCCTCCCAACCCCCGGCCCAAAAAGCCGGGGGTTTTATTTTGGACCTAATAAAGACATTACATATCGACAAACTCCATATCCAGCCCTCCATATCGACAACCTGCTAATCCACTTCCCATATCTACAACCTACCTATCCACTCTCCATATCCGCAATTTAAATAGTCATTAAAAAATTTTAAAACAATAATTCTATTTGTATAAATTTAATCTCAAAAAAGGTGCAAACATTCAACCAATACAAATTTAATATTAATAATATGATTTGAATCACTAATGTTGTGCAATAAAGACAAAAGCAAAAAGTATAAGAACAGTCACTAATATTGTGCAATCGTCTGGTCCTCTTTAACCGAAAATAACGCCCGAAGTTTTTGGGTATATGAGTGTTGATTCTTTTACTAATTGTCGATTATATGACTAATAGGTTGGGATATTGGGTTTCGACTGTAGGTAGGTTCCTACGGAAACCAAGGCCCAATCCAGCCCCCAAGGAGGGCAGTCCGATGAAGATCGTAAGGAATATGGGCACGATGAACCCCGAAACCACCGATACCCCCCGCACGGTGGTTCGGCTGGCAAAACCCCAACGCAGCTTCGGCGCAGCCTATTTCATGGCCCGTCTGGCCAACAAACACTACGATTGGTCCCTACGGGCCAAACCCCAACCTACCCTCAAGCAATCCACCGTCCTAATGCGTTGGACGGCATATAGCCCCGGCACCAAGGAAAACCCTTCCAAGTTAGTATCGGCCAACTTCACGGTTGCCGATGTTGCAGCCGAAGAGGAAGGGCGATTGATCCGCCTTGGACGGTATGCCTTTTTCAGCGATACCCGTGCAAGGAATGCTGCTGCAACCGCAGGGGCACACAACAGGTTCGTTGCCATGCACCGCACCTTCAAACGCAAAATCGGTATGTATCTCCACACTTCCGATCAAGCCATCAAAAGGGCAAACAAGGCCAAATCCTCTTGGGACTCTGCCCTCAACCAAGTTGCCCTGCTTGAGAAATTCCTCAAGCAAAAGTACAAGGGCAAACGCAAGATCACCAAGGCCCAAAAGGCCGAAGCTGCCGAACTGCTCAAGCAGCAACAAGCCAAGGCCAAACGAGCCGGTAAGAGATACGCCAAGTGGCAAAAAGCCGCCAAGTTCTAAACCGGCAACCTACACCACCCGCCACCCTTCCAACAAACCGGAAGGGTGGCTTTTTTATTACCAATAATATTACCTTACTAATAATATTCAATTACATTAAATACCAACCATATCTTTAATACTGTGCTAAAGATTTTTACACATCCTCTTCTTATACTTTAACTACCAACATAGTCACTAATATTGTGCAACCATCTGGTCCTCTTAACCGGAAATAACGCCCGGATTTTTATACTATTTGCTGTTGTTGCCAACCTGCGGTTGGCGATAATAGAGGTAGGTCAGATTGTAGGCGTTCGTTAGGGTTGTACCCCTAGGCTCCCTCCAACTGGCCCAAAGGAACCCTGAAAATGATCATCCCCTGCCCCGTCGAAATGAAGGTCGATACCGCAGCCGCCGCAGCCTCCAAGGTGATCCTTAAATGGCACTTCGTAGCAGCGGGGGCGGAAAGTTTTGCCTTCGGACAGGCCAAAGGCGAAACCGCCGAAAAGGCGGTGGAAAAACTGCGGAGCTTGCTCTGCGTCAAGAAGAGTAAAATTAAGGCATTCAAATACCATCTTTTCCTCGTCCACCCGGACACTCACTTACAGGGAATCAACGCATGGGCACCCGATGGGTGCGTGGCCATCCCCCTTGGGGAGTTCACTGGGGAGGTGAAATCTGATTGAAATCTCCTGAAACCCCTGCCCCTAAAAAGGCAGGGGTTTTCTATTTGCCAATTATTCTACTTAGATTATATTCTTTGTCACTAATATTGTGCAACCATCTGGTCCTCTTAACCGGAAATAACGCCCGGATTTTTATACTATTTACTATTGTTGCCAACCCTAGGTTGGCGATAATAGATGTAGGTCAGGTTAATGGTTTTCGCTAGGGTTGTACCCCTAGGTTCCATATAACCGGCCACTAAGGAACATAGCCATGATGACCCGCAGCGAAAACATCACCTATCCTTACACCGACACCGTCCGTCTCTACAGGGGACTGCCAGTCAGCGATATCGACAGGAAAGGTGGTAATTACCTGCCGTGGTTCTCGAAAATCGATGGACGACAGATCAGTTGGATCAAGATCAACCAGCCAATCAAGTGTTCAAAGGCAGCAAAGGAACAGGGAGTGATTTGGATCGAGTATTACATGACAACTCCTCGCCAAACTGCCTAACTTACCAAGCTTTTATAAAACCCTCGGCCCTAAAAAGCCGGGGGTTTTCTATTTGACAATTATTCTACTTAGATTATATTCTTTGTCACTAATATTGTACAATCGTCTGGTCCTCTTAACCGGAAATTACGCCCGGATTTTTATACTATTTACTATTGTTCCCAACCTATGGTTGGCGATAATAGAAGTAGGTCAGGTTGTGGGCGTTCGTTAGGGTTGTACCCCTAGGTTTCCTACAACCGGCCACTAAGGAACTAAGCCATGAACAATATCACCATCATCATCTTCCTGAAGTCCTTCCACTCCAAGAATGTTCCTTCGGCAATCGTAGACCACACTATCAAGGTCACGGTTGGCCAAAACCAAGTGGCCAGAACCATACAACAACTGGGGAAGGAATTTGGTTTCACTTGGTACGGAAACTGGTTCAAGGGTGAAAAAGAACTGGGAACCGAAGATGTTTACATCAGCAATTTCTTGGTCAACGGGGAGCCAACCGGCGTGATTCACGCAATCTATGAGCCGGTAACTGTGTGATTGCTCTCAATTACCTTTCAGCCCCTGCCCCTAAAAAGGCAGGGGTTTTTTATTGTAGTTGCCTTACCTTTCCTGCCGATATTACTTGTGTCCAGTTAGGACAGGGAGGTTCACAATGCGATACCTAGTAGTTGCCGTAGTTCTTCTGACTGGTTGCAGGACTTACCAGTGCTGCCACAAACCAAACCCAGTCAAGTGGTCTGCTGAATCCGGTCTATCAACTTCCGTTTATCCCAACGCACCATACGATGGAAGGGAATACATTGTCGAGAAACTGGATGTAAGCGTAAAGCTTAGGAGGGAATGGTAATGATCGGATTCGTAATAGGTATAGGAGCCGGTTTGTATCTCATAGGTTCAATAGGAAAGATAAGGATCAGATAAGAATACAATAACCACCTACTAGGTATACAATACTTAGTAGGTGGTTTTATTTTGCACTCGCATTGTGCAATAATCTTACAAAATTAAAAACTAATTTTGCCACTTGCAAAATCTTTTATGTCGTGTATACCCCACCCCCCCTAGCCCCACCATGACCCCTTTCTTATTTGTTTTACTTCGTTTTATTCCACATTATTTGCAATTAATCTGATTATATTTGATTCATTGAAACTTAAGTCTTTTAACTTTTATAAAATTAAAAAAATCGCCGGGGGTAATTTTTTTGTATGGGAAGGTTTTGGTAATACCTTGTTATATCTTGCAAAATTGGGAATTAATTGTGTTATGTGTTGGGATTAAAAATTTAAAAGTAATAAAAAAGCCGGATTTAAAAAAATCCGGCGGGGTAATTTTTTTACATGGGGGGGTTTTTATTAAGTAGGGTTTAGTCTGGGTGCTAGTTAGAATTCTAAAGTTGGTGGTTCGTTGAATTTGGTTGGTTTATGGAGGTGTCCCAGTCCCAAGTCGAAAGGCATAAGTTTATTGGTATCTCGGTCGAGTCCTATATTTTTTGCTGACTTCATATCGCCGCCTAGGACATATCCGGTTTGGTGATAAATTTCACGCATGATTACGAAAAAGTCTTCGGCAATTTTTTCTTCATCTGCATTTAATTCGACATCTTTGGATTTGATTCCTGCTATAGTCATAGCCGTTTGTATTTCTTGATCTGGATTTTGCAATTTATTCTGTTGTAAATTGTGTACTAAAGTTTCCAAGTATTTTGAAAGTTTGTCATAGGTAGATTTGATTGTTTCATCATATCGTGGCGAGTCGGCATCTATTTGTTTCATAACGATGACTGGTTTCAGCAGATTTTTATATTCCTTATTAGTCCATTCATCTTTTGTGGAAAACTGTACTCTGAAGCAGTCTATTACTGGAACTAGGTGTAATTTACCTTTTAGTTTGCAGGCGACTTGGAACATTTCTTTGGTTGTGCTATTTAGGAAGCATACTTTGGCTATTATATTATTTTGGAAGAAAAATGCCACGCCTTCGTTTCCGGTGGCGTGTTTTTCGAACCAGCCTTTATGTATTCTTGGTTTAGCACCGTAATTTTTCTCCATGTGGTCGAGGAATTTTTTATTACGGGCGAAGAATTTGTTTAATTCAGCATCATTTAGATATTCTTCATCATCTTCTTGATTGGATTCAGTTATCCATTTCCCATTTTTTCCGATTGATGTAAATTCTACTAACTGTTTGTATAGATTATAAGTTTTTTGTAAATTTGTGATGGTTTTGTTTAATACGGCGACATTATTAGGTTTTGCCAATTCATTTATTATAAACCATTCTTTGAAATTAAGCATAATAATTATTTAGAAGTCAGAAATATAATTTTACTATGGTAGGTTTTTTATCTGATGATAAATGTTTTAATGGTTGGCAAACCTAGCATGATGCTTGCGCCGTAGCGGTGATTTCCATCCATAAGGCTAACGGTTTCGTCTGGCAGGATAAATAGTATAGCTGGGGGGATCATATCTGATAGTTTACTTAGGTTTTGTTGTAGATTTGGGATGGTTTTGATTTCGCTGGGGCTTTTTACTTCTTGTAATCCGATGCTTGAGAGCATTTTGTTAATCATAGTTAGAACTGCGTTTGGTTCAAAGCCTTGCATTCTTTTGCTGATTTGGCTGATTGGAAAGGCTGGGTCATATTCTACTTGATTGCCAGTTTTGAAAGCGTGGTCAAGCACATCGGTTCTAATACCGGATGTATCTAGTGGACCTTCGTGGCTGTCAATAATTTGTTGGACTTGTTGTGGGGTGATTTGGTTTTCGTTGAAATTAAGCCATTCTTTAAATGTTTTCATAATAATTATTTAGAATTCGGGAACATAATTTTTATATGGGAGGTGTTTTTATGCAAGACAAGGTATTGAAGGGATTGGAGTGGATGGTTGGAATATTGAATGGATTGGGGATTGACTATGAGGTTACAGGAGGATTGGCTGCTTATTTGTATGGTAGTAAGCGGGATATTTATGATATTGATATTGAGGTTAGTGATTCGTTGGTTTGGGAATTGGCATATGAGTGCAATGATTATGTGGTATATGGTCCTTGCAGGTATGTGGACGATCATTTTGATTTATTGTTGATGACATTGGAATATCATGGCCAGTTGATAGATGTATGTGGTATAGACAGCATGTATATTAGGGGTGAGAAGCAGGTGATTGATTTGGGTCAATCTGTGGTGATGGATGTTTGTGGGATGGATGTGAGGGTGGTTGTGTTGGGGGATTTAGTTGCTTATAAGAAATTGTTGGGTAGGGAAGTGGATTTGTTTGATGTTGAGGCGTTGAATACATAGCGTAAATGCAAGTCTTCAAGGTGATGAAAAATGTAGGCCTTTTGGAATGTTATTGGGCTGATAGTAAGGTGTTTTATTCTAGGAGGGATTCTAGGTCTAGGACAATGAGTGCTGGGACTTCTTTGAGTCCTAGGTCAACTGCTGCTGAGATTCTGTGTGATCCTTCTAGGACATAGGGTCCGTTTTTTTCTTCTACTATGATGAGAGGGTTGAGTTCTTTGTTGGTTTGGATTTCGTCTATTAATTTTTTGCATCTGGCTAGATCGGTGGTGGTTTTGTAGTAGGAGCATCCGGGGAAGTCGTAGATTGGGAATATTCTGACTTTGGGAAGTATTTCGTAATCGGTGAGTGAGGATTCAATTGAACTCATATTGGGGATATGTTCTCTGACTTTGATGCCATCGACAGTGGAACCGGCTATTGGATATTCTTGACTGAATTTATTGATCAGTTCTTGGATTTGTTGGTCTTGGTTTTCTAGCCAGAGTTTGAAGTTCATGATGATTATTTATGTATGGAAAGATATTTTGCTGGTATATCTCCGTGGACAATTACGGTATCCAAGGAAAGATCGTTTGGAGCTTCTACTAGATAATCTATTCCTAGTTGGTGAACGAGTGTGGAGAGTTCGTGGTATTCTTGGATGTCGGGTTCGAGTTCAACGGGTGGTGTGAGTCCATCTTTTTTCATGGCTTTGGTATTGATGGCGAATATTATGTTTCCGTAGTGTCCGGATAGTAGGTCATCTTGGTTCATGGAAGTGAAGACGGCGCAGCCAACGCTTCTATTTCCTAGTCCTCTGGATTTGCACATGCCTTTTATGCCGGATGATTGTATTTGGTTGGCATTTTCTTCTTTTGTTGCGTGGTAGAGGGTTGGGGGATGTTCCCAGAAGTTTTTATTGAAGTCATCGGATTCTTTCAGGTCATCTGCGAAGCTGCCGTAGATGAAGTCGCCAACTTCATCAACTCTGCCGTATCCGTTGTCGAAGTCGTAGACTACGAGGTTGGAATCTGGAATGGTGATGACTGTGTGACCGTTGATGGTATTGGTTTGGAATTCTATATTTGAATTAGCAAGGGCTGTTTGTACTTGTTCTAGTCCTTGTGCATCTTGTATGATGTCGGAAACTGCGTTTCTTGTGTGGTTTTCAATTAACCAGAGTCTGAAAGTTTTCATATATTAATCTTCTTTGACCTTTTGTATTTCGTTTTGTATTTTTTGGTGGTCTTTGGACAATAGCCATTCTAGTCCGAAGTGTAGTGGTTCTGGCATGTCATCGAGATCGGTCCACACATAATCTTGAGTTTCCCAGTTGAGGGTTGGTTCGAATTCATCATCGACTATGGCGAGGAAGTTGTAGTATTTGAAGCTGCCTTTCTGGAAGACGGAGAGCGGGATCATGGTGATAGGTCCGTGGTATTCTGCTTCTTCCTGAAGTTCTCTTTTGGCGGCTTCCATAGGATCTTCGTCGCTATCGATTGCACCGCCCCATACACCCCAAGTGTTTGGTTCTTGTACGGAGTTTGAGCGGTGTGGGATGAGAAGTTTGCCGGTGCTTCTGGCGAGGACGATGCTGCCTGCTCCTTGTTTGCCCCAGAATCCTGTAGTTCTTAGTGCTTGGCCATGTTCTTCTTCGTTTTCAAGCCAGAGTTTGAATTTCATGTTTATCTCTTTCTTTTTGCGTTGATTTCGGCTTCTACATCTTGTTTGTATCGTTCGTATTCGGATTTGGAATCTTCTGGGTGTGCCATTCTTACCAATGACGCACGGCTTTCGGCTTTCTTTAGAATATCTGGGTATTCGTTAATGAACTGTTTGTATGCTTTTGATTTATCTTTTTCTGATAGTCTTTGAATTTCGCTTATTTTTTCCATCCATCTTTGAACATATGAAATGGGTTGTTTGTTGAATACTTCGGCAATCCCATCAAAGTTTTCGGGATTGGTGAATGTTTTGAGTCTTTGTCTGAGTTCATCGATATAGAAGTGGATGGTAATGACTGAATTATTAGGGGTCATGGCCAGAAGGTCTTCTGGATTTTCTCTTGTGTTGGTGACTGCTGCTGTGAGGTTGTCCTCAAGCACATCCAGATCATTGAGTGTTTTGTTTGCAAGTGTTACGATTTTTCCTGTCATGCTTTTATCGAAAAGGGGACCGGATAGAAGTGCTTCTATATCTTGTTTAGGTGTTTCGATGGTATCTTTTTTTTGGATTGGTGGCGCATCTGGGGTGGCTGCTCCCATTAATATGGGCAGCATTATGTTTCCAATTCCCTCATCCAATTCCAGCCAATGTTTGAAATTCATGATTTGATGTACCTTTACAATTTTCTATTAGCAAATACTAACGCATGTTTATTTATAATTTATCTGGCATATTGTATTTGAATTTTATAAATAAGTATTATGAAAACATTTGTTGAGTGGTTAAATGAGGGTGTGGGTAAAAAGGTATTATTACTAGTACATCCAGATGTTATTTGCGAGAATGGCATGGAAAAGTCTGTCGAGTATTGTTCCAAGTTGAGGGAGCATGTTGGCAAATTCGATTATGTAATCAGTCATATGTTTAATCCGCTTACTGAATTTAACAAGGATGCTCATGAATTTATAAAGGCTTGTGTAGAAGAAGTGTCTGATGTAGCTATAATAGACACGAATTATGGTTGCAGTTATGGTAAGGAACTGCCGGATTACTTAGTAGAGCATCCAAACAGCACTATTTATATAGGTGGGGGCTATGAGAACAACTGTGTTTGGCTGTCGTATCTAAAGCTAATGGATGATTTGGGTTGGTTGGTGAAGGATACTGGGGCGAAGGTTATTTGGTATAAACCTTTATTATTTAGTCCTACTTGGTTGCCGCCTAGGGAATATGACAACAGGGAATTTGATGGCTTGTGGAAGCTAAGGGGAGATTTTCATCCTAACAAGGTTCAATATGGCGAATACAACGATCCTAGGGCGGGGATGAAAAGTCGTTGGAGCGTGAAATATAAGAAGAGTATTAATTGCAGTAATCCCAAGGGTTTTAGTCAGAAAAATTACTGTAAGAGACAAAAGCGTGGTGGTGGTTACAAAACTTAAAATATTACTATGCAAGTAATACTATTTTCTTCGTATTATTATTGTGGAGGTGTAACATGATAATTTCAAGATTCGTAATTGGTTTAGTTTGTCTGCTTATGGCTGGTGTGAGTTTTGGTCAATTTAGACCTACTATGCCTCTTATGCCAAAACCGACTGTAAATCAAAGGCCTCCGGTACAGTCGGGTGGTTTTAGCGGACAGCAGGGTAATGGTGGAAGTTTGGTCGGCATGATGGGCATGCAAGGTGGCAACTCTAGCGTGGGTGGCATGGGTATCAACGGAGGAAATTTTGGTTTTGCTGGAATGATGGGAAATTTTGCTGGTGGCGGTGGAGTTTCAGGAATTGGTATGGGTGGTGTTAGCGGAATGGCTGGTGTAGGCAACAACAATCCTTTTGGAACCTATCTGCCCGGTACAGTGGTGAGGCCTCAAGGATCTGGCGGTCCTTTTACAATTATTCCTATTCAGCCGGGTTATATGTTAGGCCAGCAAGGTGGTATTTCAGGTGGATTTAGCGGGGGCATGCAAGGTTTTGGAGGTGGATTTCTTGGCAACAATAATAGTTTTAATGGTTTTGGTGGCAACTTTGGGTCTGGTGGCATTATGGGTGGTGGACAATTCGGATTAGGAGGCGGTGGATTTGGAGGCATGAAAGGATTTGGCTTTAACGGTTGTATGGGATTGTAAAAATCCTTCTAATTATATTTGTCTTGCAATTATGCCTTTTGAAAAAATTGGTCTTTCTTTTGTTTTTTCGACATCAAGCAGGGGGTATCCCCACTTTCCTTGATTTGTAATGTAGAATGGCGAATCTTTGCCTACTAGATGCTTGTCAAAATCTCGATCAAATTCCTTCTTGTGCTTGTAGAAGATTGGTTCGCCTATAGTGGCGTAACCGACTAATGTGGCTTGTCCTTTTCCTGTTCTGATAATTCCGACTCGTTGATTCACATAAGGATTTAAAGATGGACTATTTCTTGTTTCGATGGTTTTGTGTCCATCCAGTATTTGCTTGGTGAATTGTTGGAATTTATCATTAATATTAATGCCAATACTGGCTGGATCTTGATTTTCCAGCCAGATTTTGAAATCTGACATCATTTAATTTCTTCTATTCCACGCATCGATACCTTGAACTTCATTTTTACTGGTATTTCCTGCATCATGTTTTCAACTTGGTGAACCTGCATATTTCCTTTAAGATCTCTCATATCTAGCATTTTTTGCAGGTTGCCTCCCTTGCTGAATTTTCCTACTGCTGACATGATGTCTCTGGTCACCATTTGTTTTGCTTGTTCTTCGTTTTGTGCATTGACTGTTGCTTGAACTTCAACAATTAGAGATTTTTCATTTGCTGTTTTAGATTCTATGATTTCGATATTGAAGTCAGAGTAATATGCCTTGGATTGGGCATGGTGTTTAATTACTTCTTTGAGAGTATTGATTGATCTCATGTGTATTGAGTCAGCTTCAATATTGTGGTGTATCGCTGGTTTGTCGCTGAGGCCTTGTGATTGCACGACATATTGTTGCAAGCTGTTGTTTTTAGCTTGTGCTGCGCTACCCATGCCCAAGGCTGCTGCCAAGCCGAGAGCACCTGTTTTTAGCATATTTTCTTCGAGTTGTTCTTGTTCTTCTAACCATTCTGCAAAAGTTCTCATAATTCACCTTTTTTATCTATTTATTAATGATTGTTCTATTTGTCTTTGTATTTTTAGTAATTGTTCGACATACAAAGCCAAGGTTTCTACGAATCCAGTTCCTAATTTTACGAAGTCATTATGTGGGTTGTATCCACCTATGCTCATGTAGAAATCATTTACATACTGCATGGCATTGGATGCTCTCTGTATGGTTGATTTTCCTGTTTTGTTAAGTGTGGTGATATCCACATTTTTTATTGGTTTGTGGAAGTTTTTAAAAACGCATTCAATTAAAATTGATCCACTAATATTTTTTTCTGATATTGTGCTTTTTGATTTTGAACCATCGATTGTGAAATATACTTTGTATATCGCTTTTTCTTTGATGACCGTATCAATTTGTAAACTGCCCCAAAAAGAATGAGATTTTTCTTCTTTTGGCAGCTTTTCAAAAGAAACAAGTTCAATGTTGGTAATATCAAACAGGTTATTATGCTCTTTTTTGATTGCTGGCAGTCCTCTTAATATTGCTGTTATAAACATTTCTCCATGATTTGGTGCCGTTTCAGATTTTGTTGGCATAGCTGCCGATCTTAAAAGCAATTTGACTTCTGGTGATGCATGAATAAGTAATTGACTATAGGATGCAACATCTCTGTAGTGTATTGCACGATCTAAAGCTGGCGGCATGTATTCAAGGAGATTGCCGTTGTTGTGTACAAGCTGCGTTACTTGATTTATTTTGCGAATTATTTGATCGCTGTCGTAAATTGGACGGACGATGTTATCCATGAACAAGTCGTAAATTTTTTGCCAATTTCTTCCAAGTCCATTGCCAAGCATTTTGGAAATGACAACAAGGGTTTCCACTAATTCTTTTTTTTCTGATGGACTAAGATTGTCCCACTTTCTCATAGTTCGTTTTTCCTTGACAATATCGTCATAATATCTGCGAGAATAATTGTTTGCTAAAAGTATGTCTTTATATTTTTCTAGTTTTGGCATTGAGTCTGCTAGGATATTTCTGGTTTTTTCTTTTAAATATATTTCGTTTTCTGGCTTGGATTTGCCCATTTTTTTATCAACGCCTATTTGCCAATCAAGTTGATCATTAACATCTTTTTCAAGTTTTTTTGCATCTTGAAAATAACCCGGCTTAATGATATCGCCATACCTGTCTAATAATAAAAGACCAACTGCATCGATAATTTGATCCAGCAGGTCGTTTCCTCTTTGAATTAGTTTATCATCAATTTCTTTATCATCAATTTTGGATTTGGCCAATTCCAAGGCGTAGAAATCGTAGATGTTAGTGGCATTAAACTCATTGAGCAGTAGCCAAGGTTTGAAATTCATAATTTAAATTCTTGGGGTGGAGGTGGTATTACAGTATTTTTGTCGCCAAAATTTAATTTTGCTTTGTGTTGTTCATCCGACCAAGCCTCTGGGTCTTTGTGAAGTTTTCCGCCCGGATTGAAATCTTGTGGTTTCCCTATTAGTTCATGATCGTGGAATTTTGGATTGCCGGTCACCAAAAATGCAGATCCATCTTCACTGGCATCTGTTGGATCGGCATGTACTTGTCCTTTTTTCATAAGAGTTGTAAGGGTTGTAAATATCAGTTGTGATTTTACATTTCCTCTCTCCGCTCCCAGCATTTGTCGGACAGTCCAAAAAGGATTGTGAGTCCAATATCTTTCGATCTTATTAGATGAATCAAATTCTCTTGGGTTAGTAAGTCTTGCCATTACTACATGGTCGGGATTTATTCCATATTTTCTAAGGTTTTGCGGAGTGGGATCAATTTGCCTATTTCTTAGAGCGAAAAACTTTGCTGTGTTGTCGTGTTCTTCAGGAGAGTAATTGTGATATTTTCTGTTTGCATCCATCATATCTTGGACATACGGATCATTGGCCACATCAAAATCTTCTTGGTTTTCCAGCCATGTCTTGAACGATTTCATAATTTGCCTTGAATAAATTTATGATTTATATATTTGAATTTTATATTATCTTTGCCAAAGTATTTTGCCGTTTAAATCTTCAATTCTAGATGGCCAAATCTTTTTCTTGCAGTTGTACTTGATAGCCGGGGAAAGGTGAAGATATTCGGATTCAAATTTATTGAACATTTCTGGATCAAATTTTGCAAGTTTTTCTGCGAATTTAGAGACTTCGCCGCCTGTCTCTGGCAAAAATGTCATCATGTCAACTTCTGAATCAATAGCCATTCCGGGAAACACGACCCCGCCTTTTACCGGACTTATGGGAGCCTGTTGTGAGTCAAAAGATGCGCTGATTCTTTTTTGGCTTTTATTTTTAAAGCCAAGAGCTAGGTGAAGAGCTTGTGCATTTTTCCTGAAGTATTCTTCGTTGTCGTGAAAAAATCTTGCGAATGCATGACCGTAAACTTCATAATCTATATCGAAACATTCAGGTGTAATTGGCTCATCTGATACAATAATTACGGGGGTGCCTTGTACTGGCACTTCCTTGACAAAACCGCTGGTATTCTGTCCGTCTTGCAGTCTTTTTGCATGGTTCAACGCCAGATTTTTGTTTGTGAAAAGATAAAATCCAGCACCTTGGAAATATCCTTTGGCTAGACTTGGATCAATTCCTTTTTGAATAAAACTGTTGAGTATTTCGTTGTTTTGGCCTGAAAGAGTTGCGTGATAAAGTTCTTTGATGCCACTTCCGGTATTTTCGGCAATTTTCAACCATGTTTTGAAGTTTTTCATAGTGAATTATTTATTGTTGTGATTTTGTTTTAATTAAAAAACAAAAAGCCGGATGAAAACATCCGGCTTTTTGAAATTTATAAGTTATTCGGTTGCTGGCGGTTTGTAGTCGCTAAAATCGCAATTTTTGCTAAGGAATTCCCTGCTCGTAATGTTGCTGGCATATGGCAGAGATGAAATGCATGGTTGCATTCCATGTTCTTTGTAATGAAGCCAAATTTTAAAAATTTTAG
>JACCDP010033733.1_pt1 | contig 13338 bp, 11 predicted proteins | sample 7445841 | NCBI WGS metagenome assembly JACCDP01 (sample SAMN15323441, study PRJNA562643) | freshwater metagenome | isolation source: river surface water | place: USA:Blue River Watershed | collected 2017-08-17
GCCACCCCTACTTGGTCAAATCTAGCTTTTATGGCTTCTAATTTATCTAACATAGTCGTTTTTCTGTGCGCAAAAATAGTTATTTTAGTTGTCAATTAAAACAATCCCTTCTTATGAAAATTTTAGTACCCCTTTTTATGGCCTTTTCTATTAGTGCACAGGCCCAATCTATACATTTTAAGTCTGTAGTCGTAGATACACACAATGATGCAGTGACAGCTTGTATAGAGAAGAAAGTTAGCTTGGACCAAGACTTAAGAGGGATCAATCATTCGGATTTAAAAAGATTCAAAGAAGGCGGTTTAGATTATCAGTTATTTTCCATCTGGTGTGATGGCGACAAAAAGAACCCTTATGCATGGGCCATGAGAGAAATGGACACTTTAGATGCAGTGGCTGCAAGAAATCCAGATAAGATGGTCATTGCCAAAAACTGGTCACAGATTCAAAAAGCTTTAAAAGAAGGAAAACTAGTAGCGCAATATGGTGTGGAAGGTGGACATATGATTGAAGACGATATCAATCGATTAGATACTTTTCACAAAAGAGGTGTTAGATACATGACATTGACTTGGAATAATTCTCCTAGTTGGGCAAGTTCTCATGCAGATGAAAAAGATCCAAAGTACACAGGACCAAGAGGATTGACTCCATTTGGAAAACAAATTATTCAAAGAATGAATCAATTGGGAATCATTGTAGATATTTCACATGTGGGTGAAGCTACTTTTTGGGATGCTATTAAAACAACTACTAAACCAGTCATTGCATCACATAGCAATGCTTATAGTATTTGTCCTGTTACAAGAAATTTGAAAGACGATCAAATCAAAGCAGTAGGCAAAAATGGTGGTGTGATACACTTGAATTTCTTCTCTGCGTTTGTGGATAGTAATTTCCAGGCAAAGAATATGGCTTTCAGAAGAAAACATAAAGCGGAGTTAGACGCCTTATTGGCAACAGGTATTCAACAAGAATATGCGCAATCAACTATTGCAGATAAATACAAAGAAGAATCAGATGCAAATAAACCAGATATCGAAGCATTAATGAAACATTTGGATCATATTGTTAAATTAATTGGGGTTGATCATGTTGGATTAGGATCAGACTTTGATGGAATTGATTCTGCGCCCAAACAATTGAAGACAGTGGTAGATTACCCAGAATTTACTAAAGCATTAATTAAGAGAGGCTATTCAGATACTGATATTGAGAAAATCTTAGGGGGCAACTTCTTACGCGTGTACCGCGCTAACAATGTAAATTAATAATTGAGCAATCGCTGCATAGTTTCGTCCAATCTTGCATTGGCTAAATATTGTTTTTCCAATTCCAAATTAAATGGAATTGGCGTATCTAACGAAGCACATCGCATCACCGGTGCATCTAATTGTTGGAAACAATGTTCTCCAATCCATGCAGCAATATCGGCACCAATACCTCCTGTTAAATTATCTTCATGTAATACCAATACTTTATTGGTAGTGGATACAGCTTCTGCAATAGCATCATCATCTAAAGGTGCTAAAGATCTTAGATCCAAAAGGGTAATAGAAATTTCGGGATGTTGTTCTTGATAAGCTTTTGCCCATAAGACACCCATCCCATAAGTAATGATCGTTGCATCTGTTCCTCTTGCAATAAAATGCGCTTTTCCAATGGGTAATTGATAATAAGCATCTGGAACTTCTCCTTCTAACTTTCTGTACAATGCTTTATGTTCGAAAAATAAAACCGGATTCGGATCTAATAATGCTGCAATCAATAAACCCTTAGCATCTGCAGGACTACTTGGATACACTATTTTTAATCCAGGCACATGAGTAAACCATGCTTCATTGGATTGAGAATGAAAAGGACCTGCACCCACACCAGCGCCAGTTGGCATTCTAATAACCACATCTGCACTTTGCCCCCATCTATAATGAATCTTAGCAAGGTTGTTGACAATCTGATTAAAGCCCACGGAGACAAAATCTGCAAATTGCATTTCCATCACTGATTTAATACCTTCCAAACTTAAACCCAATGCAGCACCTACAATTGCACTCTCACAAATAGGCGTATTGCGAACTCTTTGTTTACCAAACTTTTCTACAAAACCTTCTGTTACTTTAAAAGCGCCTCCATACTCTGCAATGTCCTGACCCATGATGACCATCTCAGGATAACGCTCCATGGTTTGCATCAATGCATCACTAATGGCTTCAATAAATCTTTTCTGTTGAAAATTGCCAACACTATCTTTATTTGCAAATACATCTTGATATACTTGAACACCCGTTTCAACAGAAGGTGCAAATACATCTTGTAATTCTGCTTCTACTGAAATAGCAAAAGGAGCAGGCTCCATGGCTTTTAATAAATCTTTTTCTATCTGATCTTTGATCTCGTTTTTAATTTCAGCCACTTGCATTTCATTCATTACTCCTTCACTCACCAAATATTGTTCATAATTTTTAATGGGATCTTTTCTAGACCATGCTTCCATTAATTCTTTTGGAACATATTTTACACCACTCGCTTCTTCATGACCACGCATTCTAAAAGTGACACATTCTACCAAATAAGGTTTTTGGTTATTGATACAATATTCTCTAACACCTTTAATGGTTTCATACACTTCCAAAATATTATTGCCATCAATTCTAATACCCTCCATGCCATAACCCTTAGCACGATCTACTAAATGTTCGCATGCATATTGTTCATTGGTAGGCGTACTTAAACCGTATCCATTATTTTCAATAATAAAAATCACTGGTAAATTCCATACAGCAGCCACATTCAATGCTTCGTGAAAATCTCCTTCACTGGTTCCACCATCACCAGTGAACGCAATGGTTGCTTTTAATAATCCTCTTTGTTGATATGCTAATGCCACACCATCAGCTATGGCTAACTGTGGTCCTAAATGAGAAATCATCCCACATATGTGATGTGCAGCAGAACCAAAATGAAAACTTCTTTCTCTTGCTTTACTAAAACCATCTCGATCTCCTTGCCATTGTTTAAACAAATCTACCAAAGACATATCACGAGAAGTAAAAACACCTAAATTTCGATGCAAAGGCATGATCCATTCAGATGGATCCATCGCCAATGTTGCACCCACTGAAATGGCTTCTTGGCCAATGCCGCTAAACCATTTACTAATTTTACCTTGACGTAACAAAACCAACATTTTATCTTCTATCATTCTAGGTAATACCATCGAACGATACAAATGAATTAATTGTTGATTATCTAATGACCCTCTTTTAAATTCCATCAAGCTTAAATTAGTGTTTCAAATTTACCAAATAAAGCCCATAAAAAACCCTCCTTTTGGGGAGGGTTTTCTTAATTATACTTCTTCAAATTAATCTTTAGAATTTAATTTGCTCAATAACTTCAAAATTTCAAGGTATAACCATACCAAGGTTACTAATAAACCGAAAGCACCATACCATTCCATGTACTTAGGGGCGCCCATTTCTGCAGCTTGCTCAATCGCATCAAAATCTAATAATAAATTCAATGCGGCAATACCTACAATAAATAAGCTAATACCAATACTTAATGGAGAGCTGTCAAAAGCAAAGCCCATATTCACTCCAAATAAACCTAAGATCCAAACAATCAAATAAAATAATCCAATTCCCATAGTAGCGCTCATGATAATAGATCGAAACTTATTGGTCACAGTAATGATTCTAAAATTGTATAAAAGGAACATTGCTAATGCCACGCCCATGGTTAAGCCAACTGCATGCAAAACTAAATTGGGATAAGACTTAGCAAACATTTGATTAAAGAATGCACTAATACCTCCAATAAATAATCCTTCCAAAATACCATAAGCTGGAACAATGTATCCTGCCCAAGTAGGTTTAAACATAATCACCAATGCTAAGATAAATCCACCAATAGCACCCACTAGCATTAAAGTAGTAGCTGTTTGAAAATTACCTTCTGCATAAATATTCCAAATAAACATAGCAGAAGCCATTACCATCAACAATAAAAACCCAAACTTATTCATTGTTCCTCTGATGCTCATCACACCAAAAGAGCCAGCAGTTTCATGTAGGCTTTTATCAAAAATCTTTTCAGTTAATGTTGGATTACCTGTTTTAAATGTTGACATAAAATATTATTTGATTTAACGTATATAAAAATACTACATATTGAATGATAAATACTCATTCAGGAATATAAAAAATAGTTAATCCTGTTTTTTTAAGCCTGGATAGGTATTTAATTTCCTGAACTGGTAATTAGGATGACGCTTTAATAAGCCAATCATCTTTGACAATTTAGCTGAATCTACACTTGCTCTAAACTCATGATCGTGCATGAGTATAACCAAATGGTTTTTGGTCTTTGTTCTATTGTGTAACAATAAGCTATCTGCAAAAGCTGCCATCTTTTCTGGAGCATCAATGGGTCTTCCAGATGAATTAAACCTCCATTCCATATCCCAACCCACCACATTAAAACCAACACTATCCATTTTTTTCACCAATGGCCTAACCAATCCACTTGCTCTTTTTATGACAGAAGTATTCCATGCATTGTTACCTGGCAACCTAGCAATATTATTATTGGTTTGTAAAATTTTACCTGCCTTTAAAAAATCTGCCAATGAAGAATCTGATTGGTGATAGTAATTGATATAATCCCCATAAAAAGCATGCGAATAGCTATGATTCGAAATTAAAAATAAATTCGGGTTACTAGCAATTCGCTTAAACGTGTTTCTTCCGAAATTACTTCTAGATTGATGAAAAGCTATTTGAAAAAAAGTTGCTGACACTTGTTGTTGCTCGCAAATAGTAATACAGTTGTTGGTTCCTGGTAATGGCCCATCATCAAAACTTAAATAAATGTACTTAGTAAGAGGGTCCACTGGTGCTGGAGTAGTCTTTTGAATAGGTGCAGCAACAGTCGAAAATTGAGTAAAAAAATGAGCTGCTATGTAAATTAGGTAACCAATCATATTTTTCGTCCTTGGAATGGCCGCAAAGTTAGACAAGAAATAGGTATTTTAAGCATAAAAATGAAGGTTTTGCCTCTTGAAGCTTTACCTTTGCAGCAAACGGCTCAACATGCAAAAAGATATTGTTTTACAAGATGTGGTGATCAAGTTTGCGGGGGATAGTGGAGATGGAATGCAATTAACTGGTCAGCAATTTACCAATAATACTGCCTTACTAGGAATTGATCTAGCAACCTTCCCTGATTTCCCTGCGGAAATTAGAGCTCCTATTGGCACATTGCCAGGTGTGAGTGGATTCCAATTACATTTTAGTTCTGATAGAGTGTATACACCAGGAGATATTTGTGATGTATTGGTAGCCATGAATGCAGCTGCATTAAAAGTAAATTTAAAAGGATTAAAAAAAGGCGGAAAAATTATTGCCAATATTGATGGATTTGATGCAAAGAATTTAAGATTGGCTGCTTACCCAGAAGGAATTAATCCTTTGGAAGATGGAAGCTTAGATGGTTACGAATTAACCAAGGTAGATATTACTAAATTAACTCGTGAAGCATTAAGCGCATACACAGAACTAGGAAATAAAGAAAGAGATCGTGCTAAGAACATGTTTGTATTAGGATTAATCTATTGGTTATACAACAGAGATTTAGATACTACCATTGAATTCTTAAAAGAGAAATTTGGTAAGAAAGAGTATATTTTAAAAAGCAATATCGATGTATTAAAAGCAGGATACCATTATGGAGAAACTGCTGAATTATTTAATGCAAGATATAAAGTGGATAGAGCAAAGATGGAACCCGGAATGTATAGAAGCATCATGGGTAACCAAGCTTTATCAATGGGATTGGTAGCTGCAGCACAAAAAGCAAAGCTTCCTTTATTTTTAGGATCTTATCCCATAACACCAGCATCTGATATTTTACACGAATTAAGTAAGTATAAACATTTTGGCATTCGAACTTTCCAAGCAGAAGATGAGATTGCTGGTATTGGTGCGGCTATTGGTGCTAGTTATGGAGGATCCATTGGATTAACCACCACATCTGGTCCAGGTATGGCATTAAAAACGGAAGCCATTGGATTAGCCACTATGTTGGAAATTCCATTAGTGATTGTGAATATTCAAAGAGGTGGTCCATCAACAGGATTACCTACCAAGACAGAACAAAGTGATTTGTTACAAGCTTATTATGGTAGAAATGGAGAAGCGCCTATCCCGGTTTTAGCAACATCTACACCAAGTGATTGTTTTCATATGGCATACGAGGCAGTGAGAATTGCATTGCAACATATGACACCAGTAATTTTATTGAGTGATGGATATATTGCCAATGGTGCAGAACCTTGGAAATTCCCTAATGCTAGTGAGATACCAGATATTGAAGTACAATTCAAAACTTATTTGGATGAAGGCGAAGCTAAATTCTTACCATATAAAAGAGATGAAAAATTAGCAAGACCTTGGGCTATTCCAGGAACAAAAGGATTCGAACACCGAATTGGCGGTCTTGAAAAACAACACGAAACTGGAAATGTAAGTTACGATAGTGAGAACCATCAGTTCATGGTAAAAACTAGAGCTGCCAAAGTAGAGAAGATTGCAGACTATATTCCATTACAAACCATTGATAGTGGTGCATCAAAAGGAAAGGTATTGGTATTAGGTTGGGGCTCTACTTATGGAACCATCAAGAGTGCTGCTTTACAATTACAAAGTCAAGGCAAAGAGGTAAGTCATGCACATATCAAATACATGCGTCCCTTCCCTAAAAATTTAGGAGACATCTTGAAGAATTTTGAGACGGTTTTAATTCCTGAAATTAATAATGGACAATTGATCAAAATTATTCGCGATCAATATTTTGTAGATGCAAAAGGATATAACAAAATAATGGGTGTTCCTATAACCAAACAAGAATTGGTTACAGCCATAGAAACATACTTATAAAAAAATGGGTCTCCGAAAGGGACCCATTTTTTATTGATTCATTTTCTGATAATATTTGCAATAGGATTGAATCCCACATTGATCACATTTAGGACTTCTTGCAAGACAGGCATACCTGCCATGCAGTATTAACCAGTGATGTGCCTTGTGTACTAATTCAGAAGGTAAATGTTTAATCAATGCTTTTTCTACTGCCAAAGGAGTAGTAGCTGTTTGTGGCACTAAACCAATTCTTCTACTCACTCTATACACATGGGTATCCACTGCCATATTAGGCTGTTGATCAATTACACTCGTAATTACATTCGCTGTTTTTCTGCCCACCCCTGGAAGTGTTACCAATTCTTGAATAGTCATCGGCACCTCTCCATTAAACTGATCTATCAATAATTGACTCATTCCAATTAAATGCTTGGTCTTATTATTGGGATAAGAAATACTTTTAATTAAAGGAAATAAATCATCAAAACTAGCTTTCGCCATTTTTTGAGGAGTGGGATATTTTTTAAAGATACTTGGTGTAGTAAGATTCACTCTTTTATCGGTACATTGGGCAGATAAAATAACTGCTACTAAAAGCTGAAAAGGATTTTCATAGTACAATTCCGTTTCTGCAACAGGAACATGTTCCAAAAAATAATCTATGACTGCCTTATACCTTTCTTGTTTTTTCATGCAACAAAAGCTTATTGAGGCTTTTCTGTATTGATCTCCGCGCTATCTTCAAACAAATACACTTCTTCCCCTTCTCTTCTTAATAAATATCTTTCTCTAGCGTATTTTTCTACTGCAGCAGGATTGCTTTGTAGGTTTTCTAATTGCTTTTTCGTTAGATTGATCTCATCTTGATAATATTTTTTAGCTGCTTCCAATTTTTCCAATTCAGCCTTTCTTTCTCTTTGTAAAAAGAAATCTCTTTGGTCAAAAAACAACATCCAAATAATAAAACCGATCAAGACTAAAAAGTATCGATTAATAATTACAGGGAATATTTTTTTCAAGATGCTCATATAAAAGATTCTAGGTAAAAATAAGCTAGTTCAGATAATGCACAAAAAAAGAATGAGCCCCCATAGGAGGCTCATTGAAAAATATATTAAGACGTCTGACTTGATGCCGACAATTGATTACTTGCTACCAAACTTTAATTTGCCCTTTGTTGGGAAAACGCCAGTCTCGCCTAATTGCTCTTCAATACGAATCAATTGGTTGTACTTAGCCATACGATCTGTTCTTGAAGCAGAACCTGTTTTAATTTGACCACAGTTTAATGCTACTGCTAAATCAGCAATCGTTGTATCTTCTGTTTCACCAGATCTGTGAGACATAATGGTATTGTAACCATTGTGTTGAGCTAAACTTACTGCATTAATGGTTTCAGTTAAAGTACCAATTTGGTTCACTTTAACTAATAAACCATTCGCGATTTTCTTATCGATACCTGTTTGTAAACGATTTACATTTGTTACAAACAAATCATCACCTACTAATTGACATTTTGAACCAATTGTGTCAGTTAAGTTTTTCCAACCAGCCCAATCGTCTTCTGCCATACCATCTTCAATAGAAACAATTGGATATTTCTTTACCCAAGATTCCCAATACTTCACTAATTGATCAGAACTCATTTCTTTACCAGAACTCTTATGGAAAACATATTTCTTCTTCTTTGCATTCCATAACTCACTGTTTGCAGCGTCCATAGCAATCGCAATTTGAGAACCAGCTTTATAACCAGCAGCATGGATGGCTTCTAATACTGTTTCGATAGCTTCTTCGTTGCTTTGAATGTTTGGCGCAAATCCACCTTCATCACCTACATTGGTGCTATATCCTTTCTTCTTTAAAGTACTTTTTAACTGATGGAAAATTTCAACTCCCCATCTTAAACCTTCACTAAAACTAGGAGCACCTACTGGCATGATCATAAATTCTTGGAAGTCAATTTTATTATCTGCGTGTGCACCTCCGTTCAAGATATTCATCATTGGCATGGGCAATGTTCTTGCATTGGTACCACCAATATATCTGTATAAAGGTAAATTAGCTTCTTCAGCAGCTGCTTTAGCAACAGCCATTGATACTGCTAAAATAGCGTTAGCACCTAATTTAGCTTTGTTAGGTGTGCCATCTAATTCAATCATTACTTGATCGATAGCAGCTTGAGAAGTAATATCAAAACCTGTAATACCATTTGCAATAATCGTATTTACATTTTTAACTGCTTTCAAAACACCTCTTCCTAAATATTTTTTCTTGTCGTTGTCTTTTAATTCAACAGCTTCGTGAACACCTGTACTTGCACCACTTGGCACAGCAGCACGACCTAACGCACCTTCATCTGTTAATACATCTACTTCAACTGTAGGATTTCCACGACTATCTAAAATTTGTCTAGCTTTAACGTCAACAATGTAACTCATAGTTTGATTATTTGTTTTCTAAAATATTGTACTGTTTGAGAGCGCAATTTACACCCATTTTTTTTAATGGGTAAGCAATTTGAAGATTTCTTCTAAACTAGCTTCTTCTGTGTGTAATCGTTCTATATTTAAGCCCATATCCAATGCAAACTGCATCACTATTTTCTTAATATCCTTACCTTCAGCTGTTTTTACAACTAACAGGTGTTTGTCAATTCTCACAATATCTATGGATAATTTTGAAAGATGCTCTTTCAAGTGTGAAATTTCTTCCTCAAAAAGAATATGCAAATGGTTGGTCTTGGGTTTCAATAACTCATCAATGGGCTCATTGGCAACCAATCTTCCATGATGCATCACTAATACCCTTGTGCATACAGCAGCTACTTCTTGTAAAATATGAGAAGAAAATAAGACCATTGATTGATTGCTGATTTGTTTGATCACTTCTCTTATTTCAATTAATTGATTGGGATCTAAACCAGAAGTAGGTTCATCTAATAATAATAAAGCAGGTTGATGAATCATTGCAGCAGCAATACCTAGTCTTTGTTGATAGCCTTTAGATAGTTCTCCAATTTTTTTATGCTGCATTAATCCTAATTGCAAAAAATCGATTAGCTCCTTTATTCTTGCGGTTAATTGATGTACATGATGAATATTACCCAGAAATTGCAAGTATTCTTTTACATATAAATCTTTGTATAAAGGATTGCTTTCTGGCAAATAGCCAATTAACTTTTTAGCTTCAATTGAATCAACCTGAACTAAATGATTATTGATGGTAATTTTTCCTGCATCCGGTATTAAAATTCCGGCAATCATTTTAAGCGTTGTGCTCTTTCCTGCACCATTAGGTCCTAAGAAACCTACAATTTCACCTGGATGCAGTTCAAAAGAAATGTCATCCACCGCTTTTTGGCCATCATATTGTTTTTGAATATTACTTACAACTAAAGACATATTCAAAATTACATCCTTTCTATGGCTAATCCATTATTTCTTTCGAAGATTCTGGAAGTTGAGCATATTCGTTTTGAGCTGCATATTTCCCGAAAATAAAAAAGCCAATCGTAATGGGTAAGAAAATGATTAAGATAATCACCCATTGTAAAATAGTATTCGCCTTGGTTACTGCTGATGCAGCACCAATCTTAGTAACAGCTTGATACACTAAAAATAAAATGATTGCCGGAGACATGATCATCCAAACAATTCCTAATAGTTTTTTTATAGCATTCATGATCAATGATTTTACATTCAATAATTTAATCCATTACGTTTTTATCTATCTTATTGGATAAATAAACAGCCCCTATCACTAAACAAACAGTTGCTACGCCAATAGGATACCATAATCCTGCCAATACATCACCAGCAGGATTGGCTGAGGTTTTGGTAAATTCTACGATCAATGTTCCTAAAAAAGGAACCAATCCGCCAAATACTCCATTACCAATATGATAAGGAAGCGACATAGAAGTATACCTTATTTTAGTGGGGAACATTTCTACCAAGAAAGCTGCAATCGGACCGTATACCATTGTCACATAAACAATTTGAATAAATACCAACCAAATCATATCCCAAAACGCAGCATTACCTAATGTTTTTTCTACATGCACAAATGGCTTAGGAGATTGATACCTAATCATACTTGGAAAAATCAAAGTAAGTGGCCTAGAAGAATATAAAGAGTCTTTTAAAAATAAAGTATCCACTTTGCTATATCTAAAAATAGAACCATCTAAATAAAAAGTATCTTCTTGTTTTTTGATGTACAATTTGGTTTTGTCTTTTGCATCAATTAATGGAAAAGCAGTCATAGAACTAGATAATCTATCATCTATAATTTTTGTTCTCTTTGATGCATCCGTGATATGGATGAACTCTTGATAGATGGGCCTGTAGGTTAGTACGGCCAATAACATACCTGTCAACATAATCCATTTTCTTCCCACTTTATCACTCAGCCATCCAAACAAAACAAAACATGGGGTTGCCATTAATATAGCGATGAGCATGATATTTCTGGATTGTACGAATTCAATTTTACAAACAGTCTCCATAAAACTTTGTGCATAAAACTGTCCGGTATACCATACCACTCCCTGTCCCATCACAGCCCCAAACAAAGCCAATAAAACCATTTTAAAATTGGCCTTATGTCCAAAGCTTTCTTTTAATGGATTGGTGGAAGTTTTTCCCTCTGATTTAAGTTTGGTGAACATTGGAGATTCACTCATGCGCATTCTGATTAAAATAGAAACTCCCACTAATAATATAGAAATCCAAAAAGGATAACGCCATCCACCCCACTCTGCGCTAAACTGATCCACTCCTTGACTAGAACGAATTAAAATAATCACACCTAATGCCAAGAACAATCCTAAAGTGGCAGTGGTTTGAATCCAACTAGTCCAAAAACCTCTTTGACCTGCTGGTGCGTGCTCGGCAACATAAGTAGCTGCACCTCCATATTCACCACCTAAAGCCAAACCTTGTAATAATCTTAAAATCAACACTAAAATGGGGGCTAACCAACCAATACTTGCATAACCAGGCACTAAGCCAATGGCAAAAGTAGAACCACCCATAATCACTAGGGTTAATAAGAAAGTATGTTTTCTGCCAATCAAATCACCCAATCTTCCAAATACCAATGCTCCAAAAGGACGCACAATAAAACCTGCAGCAAAAATAGCTAGCGTACTCAAAAGAGCTGCCGTTCCTGCATCTGCAGGAAAAAATTGTTTGGATAAAATGGTGGCCAACATTCCAAAAATGTAAAAGTCATACCATTCAATCAAAGTTCCCACAGAAGAAGCACCAATCACAAAGGAGATTTTGCTTGGAGGATTTGAAGCATTCATAAAATATGTTTTAGCAATCGATTCTTCAAGTTAAATATTTAAACTGAAAAACGTAAATTTGGTTAAACAATTTATGACGATTGCCATGTCTTATCCTTACCAAATCAAAAGCATTGATGCGTATCATGCAGCCTACAAAAAGAGTATTGAAGAACCAGCTGCATTTTGGACGGAAATTGCCGAACATTTTACTTGGCATAAAAAATGGGATACTGCATTGGAATGGAATTTCAAAGACCCGAAAGTAGAATGGTTTAAAGGTGGGCAATTAAATATTACTGAAAACTGTTTAGATAGACATTTAGCAACAAGAGGTAATCAACCTGCTATTTTATGGGAACCTAATGATCCCAATGAACATCATAGAATTATCACTTACAATCAATTGCATACCAAGGTTTGTCAATTTGCACAAGTACTTATTAATAATGGTGTGAAGAAAGGTGATCGTGTTTGTATTTATATGGGCATGATACCAGAACTAGCTATTGCAGTATTAGCATGCGCAAGAATGGGCGCTATTCATAGTGTGATATTTGGTGGCTTCTCTGCACAAAGTATTGCAGATAGACTAGAAGATGCCAAAGCAACATGTATTATCACCTGTGATGGTGCATATAGAGGAGCAAAAGATATTCCATTAAAAGGCGTGATCGACGATGCATTAATTGGCAATACAACAGTGAATAAAGTAATTGTTTGTACTAGAACAAGAACGGCAGTGTCTATGCTAAAAGGAAGAGATGTTTGGTGGGAAGATGAAATTAAAAAAGTAGAGTCACAAGATATCACTACGGTTGCAGCAACAGTGATGGATGCAGAAGATCCATTATTTATTTTATATACTTCTGGATCCACTGGAAAACCAAAAGGTGTAGTGCATAGTGTGGCAGGATACATGGTGTATACCAATTATACTTTTGTAAATACTTTCCAATATCAACCTGCAGATATTTTCTTTTGCACTGCAGATATTGGATGGATTACCGGTCATAGTTATATTGTATATGCTCCATTAAGTGCTGGTGGAACAAGTTTAATGTTTGAAGGCATTCCAACTTTTCCAGATGCTGGAAGGTTTTGGGATATCATTGAAAAATTCAA
>JACCDP010004103.1_pt1 | contig 13337 bp, 12 predicted proteins | sample 7445841 | NCBI WGS metagenome assembly JACCDP01 (sample SAMN15323441, study PRJNA562643) | freshwater metagenome | isolation source: river surface water | place: USA:Blue River Watershed | collected 2017-08-17
GCTTTTTTTATTTGAGGCTGCGTCACAAGCTCTCTTGTGTAAGTAGACGAAAATGAAAAAAGCCAAGTATTTGCGAAGCAATTACTTGAAAGGCTTTGAGTAAGACCGATACACGAGGAAGACGTTTTGAGCAAAGCGAAAAACGGCAGTCCCAAAGATTGTATATCTTCACATTAATTATAGAACCATGCCACAAGACAATTTATCAAAAGCATTTTTAGGACTCGTTGAAATCATGGATCGATTAAGAGCCGAATGTCCATGGGATAAGAAACAAACTATTCAAAGTTTAAGAAGTAACACCATTGAAGAACTTTATGAATTGGTAGATGCCATTATTGAAGAAGATTGGCAAGGTATAAAAGAAGAGTTGGGTGATTTATTATTGCATATTTTATTTTATACAAAAATAGCATCCGAGAAAAACGAGTTCATTTTAGAAGAAGTCATTGAAGGTATTTCTAAAAAATTAATTCATCGTCACCCCCATATTTATGGGAATGTAAAAGCCGATACAGAAGAACAAGTGAAATTAAATTGGGAACAGTTGAAGTTAAAAGAGGGGGATGGTACTAAAACTTTATTAAGCGGTGTGCCTAATAGTTTGCCTTCTATGGTGAAAGCTTTAAGAATTCAAGAAAAAGTAAAACAGGTAGGTTTTGAGTGGGAGAACAAAGAGCAGGTTTGGGAGAAGGTGCATGAGGAGATAGGGGAACTACAACATGAGGTTGCCCAGAACAATAAGGAGAAGATGGAAGACGAATTAGGAGATGTATTTTTTAGCCTAATCAATTATGCTCGATTTCTAAAAATAGACCCTGAGACTGCTTTGGAGAAAACGAATAAAAAGTTTAAGCATCGATTTGAATTAATGGAAACCTATGCTAAAGAAAATGGGTTGGATTTAGCCAAACTAAGTTTAGAAGAAAAAGAAGCCATTTGGCAGTCTATGAAATCAAAATAAACACAACATTAACAGTATAAAAAAGGCACTCAATTGAGTGCCTTTTTTATTAGATATATTGGAATCTTATTCATTTAAATTTAACATGAAAGCATAGTTTCCAAAGAACCCAGGATAAATACCTGAAAGCTTAACTGTTGCGCCTGTTAATTTCTTTAAAGCTTCATAAAATTCTTCTGTATTTTTTACGGGTTGATCATTCACATGGGTAATCACAAATCCTTTTTCAACCCTGCTCTTACTTAGAATACCATTGCCTAATTCTTTTACCACGACTCCACCATCTATTTCATTTTTTTCGGCAGTGGCTTTATCAACTGTTTCCAATTTACCACCTAATTTTTCTGCAGCCTTACTACTACTTGCTAAATCGGTATTGCCTAGTTTAGCTTTTAAAGTTGCATTGAGCGTAAGGTCTTTATTATCTCTCTTTAAAGTGATCGTGATTTTATCGTTTGGTTTGTACTTGGCAATTTGTTCTTGCAATTCAGGTGAGGATGTAACGCTTATATCATTTATTTTAGTGATGATATCGCCCACTTTAATACCTGCTACTTTTGCTGCACCTCCTTCCAACACATCTGTTACCACAATACCTTGCACATCTCCAATTTTTACTTTATACTCTGATTCGATTTTCTTGATTTGCTCTTCGTTTAGTATTTCTTGTGGATAAGAGATACCCAAATAAGCACGTTGAACCGTTCCATATTTTACGATATCAGTCACTACCTTTTTTACCATATTTACTGGAATCGCGTAAGAATAGCCTGCATAAGATCCTGTTGGAGAGGCGATGGCAGAATTGATCCCAATTAATTCTCCACTAGTGTTCACTAAGGCGCCACCGCTATTACCCTGGTTTACTGCTGCATCTGTTTGTAAAAAAGATTCTACAGGCTTATCGCTTTGTCTTGAATTGATATCAATGGATCTATTTTTAGCACTGATAATACCCGCTGTAATTGTTACATCTAAGTTCAAAGGATATCCTATTGCCAATACCCATTGTCCTAATTTAATTTCATCACTGTTGCCATATACTAAATAAGGCAAGCCACTTGCTTCAATTTTAATGACAGCGATGTCACTGCTCGCGTCTACACCTATCACTTTTGCCTTGTAGCTTTTTTTATTGTTTAGTGTCACATTGATTTCGTCTGCACCATTTACCACATGGTTATTGGTTACAATATATCCGTCAGCAGTAATCAATACACCGCTTCCACTTGCTCTTTGTTCTGGTTGAATTCTTGGACCTCCAAAAAAATCGCCTAACATATCTTCGTCACCAAAGAAATCAAAGAATGGGCTTCTTTGTCTTGGTTGACGGCTTTGTTGTATTTGCTTCGCATTGGTCTTTGTTTTGATGTGCACCACTGCAGGGGAGGCTGCATTGGCTGCAGGGGTAAAGTCTACCGTAGTGGCTGGGGCATTACCATTAAAAAAACTGGCATAATTAGCAGGCAGTTTACCATCTGTTTCAAAACTTGAATTTGATTTTGAAATTTTACCATAAGCCCACATGCTTGCAACGGTTGTAATGGCGCTAATACCAATAATAGCTGCTACATTTTTTAAGTTCATATTCATGCTTTTATTTTTTTAAATAATAGAATCAGTTTAGAAAATTTTTTACAAATTCTGTACCAATTTATTTGCAATTTAATTCAGCTGAAATTATGGCACAAAATCCATCAAAGAGTTTAACAAAAATTAAAGAAAACTGTTTATTAATTGTGACAATTTTGCACATATAGCTTTTACTAAGGCAATTTCATCTATAGATTATAAGCCTGATAAAAAGGCTAAACTATCTACTCCATCTGCATATTGGGCTAAAAGGGGCTTTTGTAAACTACCAAATGGAAGCTGATTTTTCCCCACCACACACTGAATCTCATCCATATTCAATTTGGGCATAGTACCCAATTTGTAATGCTGATAATGAATCTGGCTAATAGCAGCAAATGGGGAAGGGTTCTCGCTCATTAATACGCCCCCTGAATCCATATACAATTTTTTACCCATCATTAATAAAGCCAATTGATAATCATAATTGTGCTTGTATTTATGTTGGTCTAATAAGTAATTGTATTTTTTAAGGGCGTTTAAAAACGGGATAAAATCATATCCTTCGGGCACCCAAATCTGTGTGACATTCCTGCAACCCATCCCATAGTATAGCATGCAATCATCTGCTAAGGCAGCTAGTTCTGACAAAGTTTCAGAGCCATCTAAAATGGCAATTGATGTCTTGTTCTTGCGGATGATATGTGGGAATTTACCAAAATAATATTCAAAATAGTTGCCTGCAGTATTGCCTCCAGTGGCGATATAGGCATCGCAATTTTTTAATTGTTCTTGTACCGATATCTGTTCCCCAAATGCAGGGTTTATCTCAATTAAACTTTTAATAATAAAATCCATCAATACCTGGTCTTTAGAGGACCTTTTAACAATAGCCGTATGTCCAGCAATCAGAGTGCTTAGTAAATCATGAAAACCTACCAAGGGGATATTGCCTGCCATCACAATCCCTACTTTTAAATTTGTCGCTTCATTTGAGATAGAGGGATACCCAGCAGTCCATGCTTCAAGGGCTGTTTGCTTTAAAAACTGCTCCCTGATTTGTAAAATCGCTTGGTCTATGAATTCGGGTAAAAACCATGCATTTTGGCGGTAAGCCTCCAATTTTGCTTCATTTAAAAGGGTATTATTTGGATCTGAAAGCTGATGTCCAAGGGCGACAAAACCTTTAATTCTTGCTTGTAAGTTCATGCTAGTTATATATCTTTGTTAGCAAAAGTACGATTCTAAAATTTAAATATTTTTTATGGCAATCAAAATTACAGATGAATGTATTAATTGTGGCGCATGTGAGCCAGAATGTCCAAATAACGCAATCTATGAAGGTGGAGTAGAATGGGCAATGGCCGATGGTACTTCATTGAAAGGTTCATACACTTTAATGGATGGTACTTCAGTGGATGCAGGAGCAAGAATAGCACCTGTTGCAATGGATACTTACTATATCACTCATAACAAATGCACAGAATGTCAAGGTTTTCATGAAGAACCTCAGTGTGCTGCAGTTTGTCCTGTTGACTGTTGTGTGCCAGACGAGTTATACAAAGAAACAGTTGATGAATTATTAGCAAAGAAAGAAAAATTACATTTATAATTAAATGGTTTAAAAAGGGAATCATTTCCCTTTTTTTATTGTCATAATTTTTGGTGCATTGTTGACCTAATACAAAGTGGAATCTATGAAAACAAAAGTCGCATTGGTTACAGGAGGTTATAGTTCCGAGGCCGAGATTAGCTATAAAAGTGCAAAGACGGTGTTCAATGCATTGGATAAAAATAAATATGATATCTATCAAATAGACATCCATCCTTCAGGTTGGTGGTACAAAAATACAGCTGGGGAAGAAGTGGCTGTTGACAAAGCTGATTTTAGTATTCAAGAAGGTGCTGAAAAAATATTATTCGATGTGGCATTGATGTGTATCCACGGCACACCAGGTGAGGACGGAAAATTACAAGGCTATTTTGACATGATCGGCTTGCCTTATACAAGTTGTGATACTGCAACTTCTGCATTGACTTTTAATAAAAGATATACAGTGGCTGTTGCAGGATTTGGCGGAATAGGCGTTGCAAAATCATTGCATTTATTTAAAGAACAAGCTTTAAGCCCAGATCAAATACTATCCAATCTATCTCTTCCTGTATTTGTGAAGCCTAATAATGGTGGAAGTAGTTTTGGTATAAGCAAAGTGAATCAAGCTAGTGAATTACCTGCTGCATTAGAAAAAGCTTTTAAAGAAGACACTCAGATATTAGTAGAGGAGTTTATTAGCGGAAGGGAATTTACCATTGGGGTGTTTAAATCCAAAGGAAAGATTACTGTATTACCAATCACTGAAATTAAAACAGAAAACGAGTTTTTTGATTACGAAGCAAAATACCAAGGTAAGAGTAAAGAAATCACACCAGCAGACATCACCACCAAAATGTTTGACGCATTAACAGCAGCTGCACAAAAAGTGTATGCGATATTAAATTGTAGAGGTGTGGTTAGGATAGATTTTATTTACGATGAAGCCGCAGAAAAAGCATACATGTTGGAAGTAAACACCGTGCCTGGACAAAGTGAAGCCAGTGTGATTCCACAGCAAGTAAAAGCAATGGGCTGGAACTTAACAGACTTTTATGGTTGGATTATTGAAGATAGTTTAGAACAAAAATAAAATCAAGCAATTTGAAACTCATTGACGATATATTAAAAAAGCCATTGTGGATGAATATGCTCATCGGTTTTGGAGTAGCCATTTGCTTATTCATTATTTTCTTTTTCTCTTTGGGATGGATCACAGGCAATGGCGAAACAGAAAAAGTGCCTGCAGTCATAGGCTTAGATGTAGCGGCAGCTGAGAAAAATTTAATAGCATTGGGTTTTGATGTGGAGTTACAAGATTCAATTTATGTAGATACGCTTGCTAGAAATGCAGTCTTAAGACAAACACCAGAAGCAGACGAGGTTGTAAAAAAAGGAAGAACTGTTTACTTAACTGTCAATCGTGTGATTGCGCCACAAGTTGATATGCCTAACCTTGTTGGGTTTTCTATTAAAAGTGCCGAGACCTATTTAAAAGTGTTAGGCTTAAGATTGGGTTCAATACAAATGGTGCCTGATCAAAATAAAAATGTGGTGATTGACCAGTTAGTCAATGGGCAACCAATTGCACCGGGTTCGAAAATACCATCGGGCACTTTGATACATTTTTTAGTAGGTGATGGAGGTGCATCAGGGGGAATGTTCATGCCAGACTTGGTAGGCTTAACTTATGAACAAGCAAAAGCGCAGTTGATAAGTTTAGGATTAAACCTTGGTGTAGTAACAGTCAACGGTTCGATAGTGGATAGTGCTTCTGCATTTGTATTTGACCAAAATCCGAGTGCTTATGGAAGTCAGATTGATTCATTAGGGATGCCAATTCAAAATTCAGTAACCAAAGGTGCAACCATCAATTTGGTATTGGACAAAGTAGCTCCGGTAAAACCGATTCGTGATACCATTCAACAATAGTTAAACTGTTTGATTTAAAAATTCAAAATAATTAATATGAATACAATTTCAGTTGCCGACTTAAAGGCTAAAATAGATGCTGGTGAAAAAATTAATTTATTAGATGTTCGTGAACCCCATGAACACGCTGCATTCAATATTGGTGGTCAATTATTACCACTTGGTTTGGTTCAAGCCTTGATGTTAGACGAAATTGAACACTTAAAAGAAGAGACCATTTATGTGTATTGCAGAAGCGGTAATAGAAGTGGGCAGGCTTGTATGATGATGGAGCCTTATGGGTTTAAAAATGTTGTGAACGTAGTTGGTGGCATGTTGGCATGGCAGGAAAAATTCCCTGGATAATCTTTTAACCTTATAAATGAATTAATATGAAAAAACTAAGTGCAATATTATTAATGGTTACAATCGCATTTAGTGCTTGTAATGTTGATAGTAACAAACCATCGGCTTATCACGATAACTCTAACAGAGCGGACACACTTTCTGGTGGAGTTCAATTAATACCTATCACAACAAGCAAGGGTGTATTTAATGTATGGACAAAGAGAGTGGGGAATAATCCAAAAATAAAGGTTTTGTTATTGCATGGTGGGCCTGGTTCTACCCACGAATATTTTGAATGTTTCGATTCTTATTTCCCTAAAGCAGAAATTGAATATTATTACTATGATCAGTTAGGTTCGGCATATTCAGATAATCCTAACGATACTAGTTTGTGGAATTTACCAAGATTTGTAGAAGAAGTAGAAACTGTTAGAAAGGCGCTAGGTATGGATTCTTCTAATTTCTTTTTATTAGGCCATTCTTGGGGCGGTATATTGGCAACCGAGTATGCACTTAAGTATCAAAAAAATTTAAAAGGGCTTATTATTTCAAATATGGTGCCTTCTATTCCTGATTATGTAAAATATGCAAATGAGGTATTAGGTCCAAAATTACCAGCTGATGTGCTTGCAAAAATTCGCGCATTCGAAGCCGAGGGTGACTACACAAATCCTGAGTATTTAAAAATCATAACAGACTATTATTATCCAGAACACGTTTTGAGAATGCCTCCTGCTAATTGGCCTGATCCTGTCAAACGTGCATTTGCAAGAATGAATTATCCATTGTATTTAAGAATGCAAGGACCTTCTGAATTTGGTGTGGTAGGAGATGCGGCATTAAAAAACTGGGATCGCAAAGCAGATCTAAATACAATCACAGTACCTACTTTAAGTATTGGTGGTGAATTTGATACCATGGATCCTAAGGCGATGGAAGCCCTTTCTAAAGCAGTAAAAGATGGTCAATTCTTATATTGTCCAAAAGGTTCTCACATGTCTATGTATGACGACCAGTATACTTATTTCACTGGTTTAGTTAAATTCATCAAAGGGGTAGATGCTAGAAAGTAAAGTTATTTTAAATCAATCTTTAAACTGATCCAGTAATTTCTACCAGCCATTGGGTAAAAATTATTGGATGTAGTTAGAGTACGATCATAGATATAACTAAAAGTATAGCCGTTCGGAGCATATTTTACGTCTAATACATTATTCGCGTATAGCTGCAGTAACATCGTGAATTTTGTTTTGTTCAAAATAGTCCAATGCGCATTCAGGTCATTGATAAAGAATGCATTTAATTGTCTGTCCTTGTTTTGTGTGTTGTCAAGGAATTGTTTAGAGGTATATTTTGTTGTCCAGAAAAAGCTCAACTTATCATTTGGTTTCCAATTAAATGTTCTATTCGTAATTAAACTAGGGGATAGGGCAATATTGGTATTTTTATGTTGAATAGCCACTTGCGTGAATTGATCGTAATCGTCAATATACTCAGTAAACTCCTTTATCTTGTTTTGACTGAATGTGATACTATAACTTGTGCTGTATTTTTTATTTAATGCATATTTTACTTGTAATTCTATACCTGCTCTATAACTTTTTGGAACATTGGTTCTTGTATAAGCACCAACATCATTTATTTTTCCCGTCAAAACCAATTGGTCTTTATAATTCATATAATAGACATTTGCATTAATTGCATATTTAGGTTTTTTTAATTCAAATCCAGTCTCCCAATCAACTAATTGCTCTCTTCTTGGTTGTTCAGTAGCACTAGCTTCAAAATCGTCTCTATTAGGTTCTTTGTTAGCCACTGCAACACTTGTGTAATAAAATATATTTTTTGCCTGGTAGGTCAATCCCATTTTCGGATTAAAGAAATTAAATTTTCTTTCAATTTCCAAGTCGGTATTTTTTGTAAATCCATTCATTTGATGGGTTACATATCGATACTGTAAGTCTAAAAAGCTTTTAAATTTTTTTGATAATTTTCTTTCCCATTTTACATAACTATTCCTTTCTTTTTTGATTGCGTCATTATCATAGTACCTAAAATTTGCTGGTGCAAATGTTTGACTCAAATAAGGCAATGTGCCAAAATGCAATCCGTCATAAATACTCCAACCTCCACCTATCGTCAAATCATTTAAACTGTCTACGTATGAAACTGCGGTAATCTGTCCATAAAAGTTATTATCTAACCACCTTCTTCTCACTAAGTCAGCTGGTACATTTATTTTCCCCTTGATATCAATATTGTAATCCGCAAAATCTACCCCAGCTTTATACTCTTCATAATACCCTTTACCTGTTGTCAAGAAAAAAGCAGTATTCCATTTCCAATTGGTATTGATTTGTTTATTATAAAATAATTGGTAATGCGTTTGGGTATAATTATCTGTTTGATTTTCGTAAGGCGCATCTGCTTTTTCTGTTCCTGCTGGATTAAATGTTCTATTTGTAGCTAGTAGTTCCTGTGGCACCCCATACCATGCTTGGTATGTTCTTTCTTTGCCACTAAAAACATTCAACCTCAAAGAAGATTTTTCTCCCCAGTAAGTACTACTTAGAAAAAAACTTTTCAAATCACTATTCGCTCTGTCAATAAATCCATCACTTCTGATTGAACTGACCCTTCCGTCAAAAGTGAATTTATTATTAATCAAACCCGATCCAAAAACAAGGTTATTTTTGAAACTATTAAAAGAACCAGCCGTATTTTGTAAGGATAGATAGGCGTTAGGGTTGTATTCATTGGTCATTAAATTCACACTAGCACCAAATGCACCAGCACCATTGGTAGAAGTTCCAACACCTCTCTGAATTTGAATACTATTCACACTTGATCCAAAGTCTGGTATATTCACAAAAAAGGTTCCCATGCTTTCTGCATCATTATAAGGAATACCATTTAATGTAAAGTTGATTCTTGTGGCATCGGTACCTCTGATTCGGATACCTGTATAACCAACGCCTATGCCGGCATCTGCATGCACCACCACAGATGGTGTATTTTCAAGTAAGAAGGGTAGGTCTTGACCAACATTGTTCAATGCAATTTGTGCTTTGCTAATATTTGTTTTTGCAAAGGGTGCTTGCTCACTTAATCTAATTGCTTTGATTTCGAGCGGAGGCAGACTTCTAATGCTGTCTGTGAACTTATTTGTACTATCCTTTTTAGCAACAACCTGTGTTGACTTTTGTGCATTTAAAGCAACAAAAAATAAAATCGATACCAAAGTGCCCAATAACTTATTCATAGCTCATTGTTAAGTTTAAAAATAATGGGAACAGGTAAATTGCTATGAGAAGAGGCGCAGAAATTGCGGTGACCTTCCCTTCGCAGGCATTATCCTGTTCAGGTTCAACGGGTTTTATCTCAGCTTTTGAAAGCACCCCGAGGACGGCACAAAATTAAGACGGTTTTTTTAGATGAACAACTGTAACTTTATTCTTAGCCTTTCGTTATACGATAAAATAACCCTTCAAATGAAAAAAATAGCCCTTTTCGCCTGCCTCTTAATGGCATTTACCTTACAAGCTCAAAACAAAATGGGCGTGATTTATGATGAAAATGTACAGGTAAGAAAATTGCCCAATTTCACATCCATCCGTGTATCCAATGCGATTGAATTATTTATTAGTCAGTCTAATAAAACAGAAGTAGCAGTGAGCGCCTCATCGGATGAGTATAAGAATAGAATTATAACAGAAGTAGTAGGTGGAACTTTAATTATTAGAATGGCAGATAATTATAGTAGATGGTGGAAATGGGGGAATGAAGATTACAGAATCAAAGCTTATGTAAGTGTCAATGAATTATATGCCATAACAGGTTCAGGTGCGACCAATATAAAAATAGTGAATGGAGTAAACGCTGAGAAATTAAAGATCACACTTTCTGGTGCGAGTGATATGAAGGGAGACATCAAAGCAGGCACTTTACTTGCTGATTTATCTGGTGCTTCAAGTTTCAAAGGAACAGTACAGGCCAATGCATTTTCTGTAAAAGGGTCAGGTGCTTGTAACTTTGATATTTCAGGTGGTGGTGAAGACTTGATAGTGGATGTGTCTGGTGCCTCTAGCGTAAAAATGTTTGACTATTTAGTAAAGGGGGCTTCTGTAGACGCTTCCGGTGCAAGTAGTGTCAAATTAAATGTATCTGGTATGCTAAAGCCACATGCCACTGGCGCAAGTAGTATCGATTATAAAGGAAACGCAATCATCAAAGAAATGCAAAGCTCAGGTGCTTCAAGCGTGCGACATAAGAACTAATTGATTTCATATAGTAGACCATATTCTTTACCATAAACTTGTTTAAGAAGGAATATTGACCTACCTTTGCCCTCCAAACATCGCGAGGTAGAGCAGCGGTAGCTCGTCGGGCTCATAACCCGAAGGTCGGAGGTTCGATCCCTTCCCTCGCAACATTTAATCCCGCTCCCGATTCCTATCGAGAGCGGATTTTTTTTGTCGTAAGTTTGTATTATTAAAGGATAGGTATGAAAGTTGGGTTTGTTAACATATTTGGGAAGCCAAACGCGGGTAAAAGCACTTTACTGAACGCCATTATGGGCGAGAAGATGGCTATTGTATCCTCTAAGGTTCAAACAACTAGGCATAGAATCAAGGCCTTTTTAAATAAGCAAGACGAGTATCAAATCATCTTTTCTGACACACCGGGCATCATTGATCCTAAGTATAAGCTTCATGAGAAGATGATGGGTGCGGTTAAATCGGCCTTGGAAGATGCTGATTTAGGCCTTTTAATGGTAGATGTTCGTGATGATTTTGACGAAATTGACGCCATGTTTACTTCATTAAGGCTTAAAGTGCCATGTATTGTGGTGATGAATAAGTCGGATTTGGCAGAAGGCGGCAGGGTGAAAGAGGCGAATGCCTATTTTAAAGCTAAGCCCTATTGTTCAAAAATAATTTCTATTAGTGCATTGAATATCAGTGATATAGATAGGTTATTGAAAGTTATATTGGAATTAATTCCAGAAGGTGGTCATCCATTTTTTGACCAGGAAGACCTGAGTGATATGCCTACTAAGTTCTTTGTGAGTGAAATTATAAGGGAGAAGATTTATCAGTTATTTGGAGAGGAAATTCCATACCATACAGCTGTATTGGTGAACTCATTTAAGGAGCAACCCCTTTTAGTGAAGATCCAGGCAGATATTGTGGTGAATCGTGAATCTCAAAAGGCGATCATTATTGGGGAGAAGGGTAAGTTGATCAAGGAGATTGGCACATTGGCAAGAAAGGATATTGAGGAATTTATTGGGTCCAAGGTCTACCTTGAATTACTTGTAAAAGTGAAGCCTAAGTGGAGAGACAATGAATTGAAGTTAAAAGAATTTGGATACCAGTAATATTATTTAATTTATAACATAAGTTATTGATAAATAGTATATTAAGATAGTTTATTTGATTATTAAATTTAAGTTTTATGAGTTTTACAGTCGCTATAGTAGGGAGGCCCAATGTGGGAAAAAGCACGCTGTTCAATCGCTTATTAGAAGAGCGTAAGGCCATTGTGGATGATGTAAGTGGTGTGACCAGAGATCGTCAATACGGCGTAACTGAATGGAATGGTAAAAACTTCAACGTGATTGATACAGGCGGATTTGTACCTGATTCAAGTGATATGTTTGAGACAGAAATCAGAAAGCAGGTGCGCATTGCGATAGACGAGGCTAATTGTATCATATTTATGGTGGATGCAGCTGTGGGCATGACCGATTTAGATGCATCTATGGCAGATATGTTAAGAAGGACAACTAAGCCAGTTTTAGTGGTTGCAAATAAAGTAGACAATTCCAATAGGGCATTAGACGCCACTGAGTTTTATAGTATGGGTTTTGAGCACAATTATTTTGTGAGTTCAATTTCTGGAAGTGGCACTGGTGAGTTATTGGATGCAGTGACGACTTATATTACTGAAGTTCAACCTACTGATGAGGAATTAGAAGCGGCAGATAATGTGCCTAAAATTGCAATTATAGGCCAACCAAATGTAGGAAAGTCATCCTTACTGAACGCATTCATTGGTCAGGATAGAACTATAGTTAGTGATATCGCAGGGACAACTAGGGATACCATCCATACGCACTATAATATGTTCCAAAAGGAGTTTATCTTAATTGATACTGCTGGAATTAGAAGAAAGAATAAGGAAAAGGACGATTTAGAATTTTATTCTGTGATCCGTGCCATTAAAGCAATGGATGAGGCAGATGTATGTTTAATGGTCATTGATGCAGTAAAGGGTATCACTGCGCAGGATTTAAGCATCTTTAGCCTTGCCGCTAAAAAGGGTAAGGGGATCGTGTTTTTAGTCAATAAATGGGATTTAGTACCTAAGGAAACCAATACAGCTAGAGACTATGAGAAAAGACTAAAAGACAAACTGGCACCTTTTACAGATGTTCCAATATTGTTTATATCGGCGGTTGAAAAAACCCGTATTTTCAAAGCAATTGAAATGGCATTGGATGTATATGAGAATAAACATCGTAAAATACCAACTTCTAAGCTGAACGACATTATGCTAAAGGCGATAGAGAAATACCAGGCTCCAGTGGTGAGGGGACATGTAATCAAAATCAAGTTTGTACAGCAATTACCAACGCGTGTTCCAAGTTTTGCCTTTTTCACCAATTTCCCAGATGACGTAAAGACACCATATAGAAATTACCTCGAAAATCAAGTGAGGGCAAATTTCAATTTTACAGGGGTTCCGGTTCGTATTTACTTCAGAAAGAAGTAGTTATGAAGGCTAAAACTATGGATTTGAGCTATTATTTCAAAAAATGAGAAATTAATTAGTTAAAATTTGGTGAATGTTTCGTTAAAACCTATCTTCGCTCTCGTATTTTTTATACTAAACTTAAAACATTAAAAATGAAAAAAGTATTCGCAATCTTCGCTATCGCTGCTTTAA
>JACCDP010426066.1_pt1 | contig 13337 bp, 6 predicted proteins | sample 7445841 | NCBI WGS metagenome assembly JACCDP01 (sample SAMN15323441, study PRJNA562643) | freshwater metagenome | isolation source: river surface water | place: USA:Blue River Watershed | collected 2017-08-17
CTCTGGCCCAATCCCTTACCGGACTGGCACGACAACTTGGCAAAAATACACCTGATTTTCAAATCCGCGGCACCGATTTTTACATAGATCCTGATAATCTCAGTCTTTACGAAGATATTTTTGTCCATATGGTGCGCAACAGTCTGGACCATGGCTTTATTCAAGGCGACGACGGCGTGATCACGATTGAGCTCGAGCATAATCCCAACGAGACCGTGCTGGTCTATCGGGACAACGGTCGTGGACTCAACCTTCCCGTGCTCCGGAGACGAGCGATCGAGCGCGGGATTATCAGTGAGGAAGCCAATCCACAGACGGTTGCAGATGCCATCTTTTACCCAGGGGTCTCCAGCGCCCGCGTGGTCACTGAGATATCAGGACGCGGCGTCGGGATGGATGCAGTGCGAGCTTGCGTCCAACGACTCAAAGGAAATATCGAAATCAAACTGATCGGTGATGGCCCTATTAGCGGACATAAACGGATTGAATTTCGTATGACCCTCCCCCCTCAAAACACTATCATTGCCTCGCTCCAATACTCTGCTGCTTAATTGCTTGAAAAGCCTGCTTATCAATGCTTTGAGAGTCTGCCTTCGGGCAGATTTCCTACCCCTCGGTATGAGCTAAAAATTTTCAAAAGGCTACACTTGTAAGGAGGGAACTGCCCTGCGTATACTCCCTCCGAGGCTGGCACTCCGCCTAGCCCAGAGACGAGGATTCTGAACGTGGCAGCACTTCAAAAAGAAAAATTTGATCGCGACCTTCAGTTTATCATGCAGTGTTTTCAGGAGGTTTTAAAGGAGCTCGGACATCCCGAACTTGCCGCTGAGGTTCCCTGGGTAGGAACCGAGCGTCCGGAGAAAGTAGGCGCCTCGGAGCCTTTGCGCCTCGTCCAACTTTTGTCTATCTCTTTTCAACTTTTGAACATGATCGAAGAAAATACCAACATACAAACCCGCCGTGAGCAACAGGCGGATGGACGCCTTGAGCCAGAGGGTGGACTGTGGCCATGGGCTCTCCAGCAGCTGCGCGAACAAGGGCTGAGTGAAGAGGCGATCAAAGAAAGTATTCGCTCTCTTAGAGTCGAACCTGTTCTCACCGCGCACCCGACGGAAGCCAAGCGTGCGACGGTTCTTGAACACCACCGTGATCTTTATCTCTTGCTCGTCAAGCGCGAAAATCAGATGTGGACTCCGATCGAACAGGAATGGCTCAAAAGCGACATCAAAACTGTTATCGAACGACTTTGGCGAACCGGAGAGATCTACCTCCAGCGACCTGATATCGCAGCCGAACGCCGCAACGTGATGCACTATCTTAAAAACGTGTTTCCAGAGGTCTTACCTTGGTTGGACCGACGCTTTGAGACGGCTTGGGAACAGGCTGGCTTCTTGAGTAAGCCCTCTTTCATGAAGGGGGAATATCCACGTTTTATCCTCGGTACGTGGGTCGGCGGGGACCGCGATGGGCATCCTCTGGTGACAGCAGACATCACCCGAGACACCCTCGAGGCCCTACGCCTCAATGCTTTGATTGTGATACGACATCGTCTGGTCGATCTCGCCAAAAAGATGAGTCTGTCCGAGCAGAACCAAAAAGCGCCGAAAAGTCTTTGGAACTTGCTGATGCATTACCGTAGCGAGTATCCACCACTCTTTGCTGCTGCTGAAGCCCGCAATCCCGGAGAGCCTTGGCGCATGCTGGTTTCCATCATGATGGAGAGACTCCCTATCCAGGTCGTGCGCGATCATGCGACACAACTGGCCAATGAAGCCCATGGCTACAAAAGCCCCGATGAACTGCTGGCGGACCTTGATGTCCTCTACGACTCTCTGCTTGCTATCGGAGCACAGCGACTGGCTCACAGCGAACTCAGAACGGTCGCCAGGACTTTACAAACATTTGGCTTTCACTCAGCGCGTCTCGACATCAGGCAGAACAGCGTGTTTCACGACAAAGCACTCAGTCAACTTTTGACGCTGGCTGCTGTACCTCGTGGAGAAGAGTATCTCCGGTGGACTGCTGAGGAAAAAGAAAGCTTTTTGCGTCGAGAGCTAGAACTCAAACGTCCCTTCACCATGCCTGGCACTGCCTATACAGGCGAAGCAGCTGCTGTCCTTAGCTGCTATCAAGTACTGCGCTCCTATCTCACGGATTATGGCACCCAGGGTATCGGTTCACTCATTGTGAGCATGACACATCATGTGGGCGATTTATTCACCGTCTATGTTCTCGCTCGCGAAGCCGGTATCCTCCGGCTCGATGGCGAACAGCTGTACTGCCCCATTCCCGTCGTACCGCTGTTTGAAACCATCGACGATCTCGAACGCAGTGTTCAGATTCTCGAAGCCTTTCTCGTCCATCCGATCACCAAGGCGAGCTTGCGCTTTCAACAGAAGCAGCAAGGCCGCTTACGTCCTCTGCAAGAGGTCATGATCGGCTATAGTGATAGTGCGAAAGATGGCGGAGTCCTTGCCAGTCAGTGGCATCTCTACCGAGCTCAAAACGCGCTGCAAAAGATTGCTGCCAAGCATGAGATCGAACTCTGCTTTTTCCATGGACGGGGCGGCACTGTGAGTCGCGGAGCAGGACCTGTTCACCGCTTTCTAGAAGCGCTCCCACCGGGTAGTCTGCAGGGTACCTTCCGAATGACAGAACAAGGTGAGACCATCGCACGCAAATATGCAAACTTTGCGACAGCTGTTTATAACATTGAGCTGTTTTTGGCGAGTGTCGGTCGTGAGACCCTGCGTCCCCAACCCGAGACACACAGCGAGGACTGGAGTATCAGTCTCTTGCAGCGCCTCAGCGATGGAAGTCAAAAGACTTACCAGGCTCTGATCCGCGACCCACGCTTTCTCGATTTTTATCGACAGGCAACACCGATCGATATTTTAGAACACGCTCGTATTGGAAGCCGCCCACCCAAGCGAACCGGCCAAGCTTCACTTGACGATCTCCGCGCCATACCTTGGGTCTTTAGCTGGAACCAAGCCCGCTTTTATCTGCCGAGCTGGTATGGAGTCGGAACAGCCTTGCAGCAGCTTCTGCTCGAAGATCCCAAGAGCTTCCAAAAGATGAAGGAACAGGTGTCTCAGCTCAAACTGCTGAACTATGTCCTCTACAATGTTGAAACCACCGTGGCTTCAGCGAGCTCTGAGATCATGATGTGGTATGGTTCTCTCGTTGAGGACAGCCAACTGAGACAAGACTTCATGTCTCGTATCTTAAACGAGTTTGAACTCACTCAACGCATGTTGGTCGAGGTCTTTGGAGCCAGTGTCGACGAACGCCGACCGCACGTGATCAAAACGATTGCGCTTCGTGAACAGGGCCTCAGAGTGCTCCACCAGCTTCAGATCCATCAGCTACGTACGTGGCGTGAGCAGCAGAAACTTGGACATAAAGCCGAGGAACAACTGGATCAGCTCCTCGTTACGATCAATGCTATCGCCGGTGGACTCAGAAATACCGGCTGAAACTTCAGGCGTCATCCCATGATGCCTGGGAGTTCGTCCAAAAGGGGGTGTGGAGGATATATTCCTCCTGCTCTCGAAGGTCTTGCCACAACTGCTGCCAATAGCGATCTGTTCCGTAATCAGGAAACGCCCGTTGAAATGCGGGATCGTCGCGGCGATGGCCTATCCAAGCAGCAAAGTGTATCATGCGCAGTGCTCGCAAACTTTCGATAAGTCGAAGGCTCTCACGAGGAAACGGTCGCATCATCTCATAGGCCGATATAAGCCGTTCAAGCATTTCCCGCGCATAGTTATCGCGACCTGGCAGAAGAAGCCAGATATCCTGCACCGCAGGTCCACGAACACTATCATCGAAGTCTACCCAAAAAAAGCCTTCACGGAATTGCAAGAGATTTCCTAAGTGACAATCTCCATGGATTTGTAAGAGGGGGATCCCAAGAAAATCAGCTTCCATCCGAGGACGAACGCGATCGGCCCATGCCTGAAACTGTGCGCGTAAGCTCTCAGGAATCAACTTTTGTTCGAGCAGAAAACTCAAATTCTTGTCGAGATAGAGCTGAGGACTTAGAGTCAGGCGATGCTCTACTTTTTGCTGAGCTCCGACATTATGCATGCGAGCGAGAAGGCGACCTATGCGTTCAAGATCCTCGCCTGTCAACTCTTGAGGGGAACGCCCTCCTACTTTGGGAAAGACCGAGTAGTAGATAGAAGCATCAGCTAGGCGATGCAACGTCGAACCGTCAACAAAGGTCAAAGGAGCAACCACAGGAATTTCATCCGCAGCGAGTGCTTTCAGAAAGCGATGCTCTTCGAGAATCTGCTCAGCAGTCCATCGACCTGGTCTGTAGAATTTGACGATAATATTTTGTTCGTGCTTCGGACGCCCCTCTTCGAGATCCAACTGGAGCTCGTAGACTCTATTTTCCATACTCGCATGAGCCATACTGCGTCCTGTACACCGCACACCGAGCGATTTTTCTACTGCATCCAGGACCCGATCGGGAGTCAATGCGTAGAAATATTGGGTTTCGTCGCTTCCCCATGCTGATGACATCATAGCTCGCCTCACTCGTCCAAGACACTTCGTCGCCAAACCTCTTCAATGTCTTAGAAGAAAAGCCAAGCTTGAGCTAGGACCAAGATATTCTTGCTGTTAAAAAAAATTCTCGGGTCTGGCTGTGAGCCTTCTTGATCTCGGGGTTTGTTTTGTTTTATCGCCATCTTTTCATAGCCTTATGCTCCAACCCTCAATCCTTTTGCCCAGGTGCCGAGCAAAAGACTGTAAGACCCCTTACAAGACTTCTGTCATGGGAAAGGACTGATCTATGAAGAGATCCAACCAGAGGCTTTGGCACATCTTGGGCTGTATAGCCCTCGCACATTTGACAGCCTGTTCGTTTGGAGGAGGGCAAGAAGAGCCCACCTCGGAAGTTGCTGCCGTTGAAGGTGATGCATCAAACGTCGCAGAGGCTCCAGCTGCCCCTGAAGGTGCAGAGACAGCACTCCCGAATCCAAGCGACGCTGCAGCAGAAGCAACAGCAAACGTTGCGGATCCAACAGCCGGTGGTGATCCCGCCGCCAGCGAAATTCCTCCCGAACTTCTTGGATCAATTCCTTCACCAACCGAAGGCGTTCCTGGAGCCGAGGGCAGTGCGATGGCAGAAGGCGGCCTTCCGCCTAGTCCTGAAGCTGGTAGCATGGCAAGCCCCGACCTAGCAGGCACTGCAAGTCCAGACCCAGCAAGTACTGCAAGTCCGAGCCCAGCCCCAAGCGATGCTATTCCGATGGCTGCTCCTATGGGTGACACCAGAGTCTATTATGTATCGGCTGCTGGCGTAAGCATGAAGGACAAGCCTGATGCAGCTGGCCAAAGTGTTGGTCAGTTGATGCAAGGTGATCCCGTTTTAGTCAAAATAGAAGGCACTTGGGCCAACGTTGTCAATCGTGGTTGGGTCGAAGTTGCAAGTCTTTCGATGAGCCCGGTGGGTCGTTCAAAACCCACCAAGTCTTGGAACTAAAGCTGCTCTCTTAAGTCTTCCCATGTTGTACGATGTGCTGAGACAGCTCTCGATGGAGCTGTCTTTTTCTTTTGACTATCTTCGGATCGAGTGGTCAGCATGTTCCAGACCAATTCCCAAGACCAAACCGCCGCTGGATCTCGTCCCTCAAGTATCCCCTCCATAAGCTCTCTTTTTTCGCCATGGAGCGCATGAATCACTTCTTCAATCGAATCGCGAGCCCTGAGCCGATAGACAGTTACGGCTTGTTTTTGTCCCATTCGATAGGCGCGATCGGTCGCCTGTTGCTCAACGGCGGGATTCCACCAGGGATCCATATGAAAGACGTAAGAGGCACGAGTTAAGTTAAGCCCAGTACCACCCGCCTTGAGGGAGATCAGGAATACATCTCCCTCGCCTTTTTGAAAGCTTTCAACCAACTCTTGGCGACGCGGGGGTGGCGTTTGTCCATCGAGATAGTGTGTAACGACCCCATCGGCTTCTAATACGGTCTTTATCTCCTGTAAAAAGCGGGTGAACTGACTGAACACAAGAACAGCATGACCTGATTCTTTGAGTTCGCTGACTTTGTCACGCAAGAACTCAATCTTAGTCGCCGAACCTTTCCAGTCAGGGTCAATCAGCTGGCGATGACAAGCCGCCTGACGGAGACGGGTCAAGGCTGCAAGTACCTGTATTTTTTGTTGTCCGAGCTCAGCAGCCTCGAGACCCTCAAGGGCCGCGATTTTATCGAGAGCCTCTCCTCTCAGTGCATCGTAGGCCTCACGTTCGTCTGGACTGAGATCGATCCAAAGGTCAAGCTCGGTTTTTTCAGGCAATTCGGCAAGATAATCTCGCTTCAGGCGACGTAGGATAAAGGGGGCTAGTTTACGCTTGAGGCGCTCTTGAGCCTCTGGCTTGCGATCCCGTTCGATCGGAAACACATAGCTATTGCGAAAACGCTCCCATTCCCCAAAGAGACCAGGAGATATGACCCGAAACAGAGCCCAGAGTTCACTCAAGCGATTTTCAATAGGAGTCCCACTCAAGGCGAGCTTCCAATGGGCATCAAGCTCATGAGCTGCCCTTGCTGTCTTGGTTTGTGCATTCTTTACATACTGAGCTTCATCGAAGACAAGAATGTTCCATTTGACCTTGGCGAGCACTGTCCCATAGCGCAGCAAAAGACCATAGCTCGCAATCACCAGTTGTCCTGCACGAAACTCCTGATTTTGACCACGATCTTGTAATTCTCGCAACTGCACGATTTCAAGAGCTGGACAGAAACGAGCGGCTTCACTCGCCCAGTTGTAGCTGAGCGAGCTCGGAGCGATCACAAGCGAAGGTCCGGCACTTGCCTTGGCCAAAAGTAAAGTAAGAGTTTGCAAGGTTTTGCCCAGACCCATATCATCGGCAAGACAAGCCCCAAGCTGGCTTTCGTAAAGCCTGTGCATCCATCGATAGCCATCGAGCTGATACGATCTCAGCTGAGCTTGCAGTCCTTCGGGGAGCTCAGCTGGGAGAGTCTGAGCTCGTTTAGCTGTTTGAACCTGCGCCCAAAAGCGCTTGGAATGTTCTGCAAAAGGAAATTGCGCAAGAGTCTCGAGTCCCTCATCGGAGCCCAAGGCGGACAGCGATAGAGTCAGCTCCTCATCCTCGATGTCGACCACCCGGAGTAGACCTTCGAGCTTTTGGCGAAAGTGATCGCTCAACAGTGCCCAGCGTCCATCAGCAAGCTGGATGTAACGCTGCTGACGTCGCAAAAGATTCAAAACTTCTTTCAACTCGAGCTTTCGCCCATCTTCGAGGGCCAGCCAGCCATCGAGCTGAAACCAGTCGCGACTCTCACCGAGACGCACCGACATCTGCTCGGCATCGATCTTATCGGCTATTTCATAGGGTTTTTGAGGAAGAGATTCCGGCCATTCTACGAGCAGCGCGGCTCGCTCGTCACCTAAATCTTCGAGGCGTTGGATGAGATCGAGGGCAACCTGATCATTGTAAGCAATGAATAGCTGAGACTCGGGCTCTGGTAAAAGTTCCAGATCAAGTCTTCGTATCCACTGACGGGCTAAACTACGTTCTTCTTGCAAATCCCTTTGCCATAGTATGCGCGAGCCTGCTCTGAGATCGCGATAGTGTTCGTCGCCTTCACCTGGCACAAGACTGAGGTGAGGCGCTATCTTAACTCGCACTTCAACCCGCATTCCGCCGCGCACAAAGGGTGTCAGGCGCAAAAGGAGCTGAGGCTTGGCCACTTTTTGGAGAAGGGAATCCTCGGCAACAGCGGCCGCTGCAAACAGCTGGGAATCCAACTTATCGAGTCCTCGCAGCACTCGTTCGCGTTGGTCTCGAGGAAAGCTCCAGCCTTCTTGAGCTGCCAGTTTTTTCAGAAAGTTTTCTTCTCTTGGATCGAGACGAGCGAGAAACACCAGTTCGTGGGCTTCAGCTTCGCCCGCAGCCAGATAACCATGCCCGGGAATGTAGGCGAGATCTTTTTGCTGCTTGCCTCCGAGGCTGTAAGAAAGGCGATCGCGACTGCCCTCTTCGAGCAGTTCGAGTGTCCCTCTTGCAGGATGGACTCTGATTTCACGCCCTGTTTTGGCATCACTCAAGGGCAAAGAGCCTTGTTCGAGGAGGCAAAACAGCTCCGCTCGTTCGTCACCTTTGCCGCTCGCGAGTGCTTCCATGAAAGCCTGATCGCTGCGAAGGCTGGTCACAATCTCAGCCCAAAGCAAAGCCCCATCGGACTCCCAAACCGCAGTAGGCTCATAGCGCAAACGCCGTTCCTTAAGTACCAGAGCTTTCCAGCTCTGACGATCCAAGCGCAAAGACCAGCGTCGCTCCCAAAGATAGTCTTCGGATGCATAGACCTCGTCTGTGAAAAGATCAGGGCTCGGCAGCACACTTTCGAAGGATTCGGCAGGAGGAGTCGCTAAAGCTGTGAGGCTCTCTCCAAGGGCTTTTTGCAAAAAGAACATGTGATGACAACGCAAAGCTTCGAGGCTAACTGCATCACGGCTACAGGAACAACGGATGAGAGTAAAATCGCTATCGAGATCGAACAGGGGAAAGGTCATGTCTACACGAAAGACCTGAGCCCCTTCACGGATAAGAGCTCTGAGCTGTTCCCCAGAGATAGCGAGATCCTCCCACGCACTCTTAGGAAGTTTGGCAGCCTTATTTCTCTGTTTGCTCTGATATTCGTTATCCAACTCACGCTGCACATGACGCGCCAAAGTTTCACGAATATCGTCTTCGAGCATCAGAAGCTCTTCGGCCCAAGGGATTGATACAGAACGATCCAAGCGAAATCTCCGCTGAGGGGAACAGATGATTTTCGATCTTAGGGATTTTTGATGGCTTTGTAAAAGGACATGAGAGAGAAAGCTTGCGGGACGGATGAAAAGCGTTTTAGAACCTAAAAACACTATAGGCCGGGGAGCTCGCCCAAACTCGCCCGGCACTAGAGGGGATCAAATAACTCGAAGGAGTCACTCACGGTTTTATCAAGCGAGCGCTGTGTTGAAAAATTATTTATTCTTATCTCATGCAATCACTTCTACTATTCGTCAAGTTTTTGGCGCTTTTCTGAGACCGCCCTCTCGCCATAGCACGCTGTGAGCTCATCGTGGCTCTTCGCAGACTGCACACTGGGTCGCAAGCAAGCGCGTAAGTTAACAAGACCTTGGCAAGGATCTCACAAGCGCCTAAAACCGAGGGGGAGTTCCCCTTCCTTTTGTGAAGCATCAATGACGGAGTAGCCCATGCGTTCTTCTCGTTATCTCGTTCTCGGTCTGAGCAGCTGGCTCAGCGGAGCCATTTTGGCTTCGAGTAAAACAGAGCCTACAGCCGCCTCCAGCGCCATTCCTGATCGCCGTGAGTTTCCCGTCAATCCCAACGTCAGTCCCTGCGAAAACTTCTATGAACACACGTGTTCAAGGGCTATCAGTTCGTTCCGACTAAGGGACGATCGTTCAGCTCACACCTTTGCTTTTTCAGACTCTCGCGAACGCATACTCGACAAAAAGAAAGCCTTTCTCAAAGACCTCAGTCAGCAGAAAGACAAAAAGCTCTCTGAGCGCTCACAGACTCTCGCGACTCTCTACGGCGCTTGCATGAATGTGGATGCACGGAAGAGCGAAGAGCAGGCCTTGGTCAAGGACACCTTGGCAGAGCTTGCGGCCCTAAAGACGCGGTCTGACTTCCTTAACTACCTGGCTCGCCAACGAGACACTGGTAAGTTCTCCTTTGTGGACATCGGAAGTACAGCCAACCAGGACAAGCCCGAGCGCTACGACTTTTACTTCTCGACCTCCATGATGAGCTTGCCTGAGCGCTCCTACTACCTCAAACCAGAGGTCGCGGCTGACTACCAGAAAACGGTAGAAAAGTTTTTTGCAACCATCGGGGATAAGGACCCCAAAGCAAAAGCTAAGACTGTCGTGGAATTGGAGACTGAATTTTCCAAAGTCTATCCGCTCCCTGCCGAAATGCGTGAGATCTACAGCAAAAAGAGCAGCATTAGCAAAACTGATATCCAAAAAAAGTATCCCAACTTTCTCCTCCAAGATCCCTTGCAGCGTGTACCAGACGCCAGCAATATTCGCCATTTTGTGCCTGAGACCTACGCCTGGGTGCAGAAAAAACTACAGACTGAGTCCCTGGACAAGCTCAAGGCTCTCTATGCCTACCAAGCTCTCTCGCCTGTGCTGGACGATGCCTATCCAGATTTCTTCCAAGATCGATATGCCTTCCGCCAAAAGCACCTGGGAGAATCGAAAGTCCGTCCCGATCGCGAAGAGCGCTGTACGCAGCTTGTCATGAGGACGTACAACAAAGAGCTAGACGCAGAAGTACTACCGTTGATGTTCCCCGATTTCCCAGAAGAAAAGTTTATCGCTTTGGCTGAAAAGGTTCGCGCCTCGATCATCCAAGGGGTTGAGCGCAATCAATGGCTGACCCCCGATGGCAAAAAAGGAGCCATCGAGAAGATGAGCAAAGCTAAGCTTCATCTTGTAAAACCACGAAATGAAGACGAGTGGTACTTCAACCCGGTCGTCGCCTTTGCTTCTGATAAGCCGCTCGACAACATGGTGCGCCTCGAAAAGGCCCTGACCGAACGCATGTACCGAGAGCTCCCGCAAGATAGAAATCGCGATCGCTGGGGAATGGGCCCCCTTACGGTCAATGCTTACTACAGCCCTGCGGACAATAAATTTGTGATGCCGATCGGTATACTCCAGTATCCCTTTTACGATCCCGCTCTGCCTGTCGAAGTCAACCTTGGCGCAGTTGGGGCCGTTATCGGGCACGAGCTTGGCCATGGCATCGACGATCAAGGGGCCAAATACGATGCCGAGGGCAAGCTACGTCAGTGGATGAGCGATGAGGATGTGAAGAACTTTCAGGCTCGCGGCCGCAAGTTCGTAGAGCAGTTCAATCAGCTTGGGCACAATGGTGAACTTACCCTTGGCGAAAATATCGGCGATCTCACCGGTGTCACTTTTGCCTTCCAGGCCGCATTTCCTCAGGGCAAGGGAACAACCGAGCAAAAGCAGGCCTTCTTTCTCCAGTACGCTCGCGTCTGGTGTGGAGTTGAGCTTCCGAAATACTCTGAGCAGCTCCTAAAGGTCGATCCGCATTCTCGCGGCTGGGCTCGCGTGAATCAGCAAGTCCGCAACCAAGCTGAATTTGCGGCTGCTTTTTCTTGCAAAAAAGACGACCCTATGGTCCTCCCTAACGACAGCCTCGTCAGAATCTGGTAATCAATCGAGGGGATCTGGCGATCCCCTTTCTCTCGCCACTTCTCGGTCTCGTTGTTTTCTCATCCAGAATTTGCTTCAATGGGTCATTGCGCGGACGAGAGGAGCCAGCTGTGACCGAAGACAAGTCGCTCAAACGCATTAAGTCGGGATTCTTGGACCGAGGACTCAGCCTCACCAAACTCGCTATCCAATCTGGCGCTAAACTAGCTCAAGGCAGCATCAAGGGGGCTTTGAGTGATCCACTCAACAAAGAGGCGCATCTTAAAGCTATGATGACGAGCCAAGCTCAGCTCTTGGCCAAAGAACTGGGCCAGCTCAAAGGCAGCCTCATGAAAGTCGGGCAAATGCTGGCGCTCTATGGCGAACACTTTCTGCCAGAAGAAGTGGTGGCGTCACTCAAGACGCTCAATGAACAGAGTCCTCCCGTAGGCTGGACCCAGATTGAAAAGATTTTGCAGAAACGCCTCAGCCAGGAGCTCCTCGCCGAACTTGAGATCGAGACTCGAGCCTTGGCGGCAGCTTCGATGGGACAAGTGCACAGGGCTAAGGTTAAGGCGACAGGTGAAATTGTTTGCCTCAAAGTGCAGTACCCTGGTGTCGATACCGCGATCGATTCCGATATCAAAGCGCTACGTTCTATCCTAGGTATGTTCAAATTTATCCCAACGCATAGCGAAGGCTACGAAGAGCTTTTTCAAGAAATTCGTGAGATGCTTCACCAAGAACTCAATTACGAACAGGAACGCATCTATACGGATCGAGCCGCCTTGAAACTTGCGGAAGACCCTCGCTTTATCATTCCACGTGTGTATCCGCGCTATTCCTCTCGCCAGTTGCTGACGACTTCATTCGAAGCTGGTGTGTCGCTTGATAGCCCAGAGGTTTTGGGCTTGAGTGAAGAGCGGCGTTCCCAGTTAGGGGAAGCCTATGCTCGGCTTTTTCTACGTGAGCTGTTTGAATACAAGATGATGCAGACGGATCCCCATTTTGGCAACTATAAGGTTCGCCTCTCCGAACAAGGCGATCAAATCGTTCTCCTCGACTGGGGGGCCGTACGCGAGTTCAAAGATGAGTTCCTTGAACATTACAAAGATTTGATCCTCGGAGCCATTCATGCCGATGCAGAGCGCGTGATTCGCAGCGGGATAGGGATTGGCTTTTTAAAGCCGGATGATGCCGATAAGCTGAAGCGCTGCTTTGTCGAAATCGCTTATGTAGCCATCGAACCCTGGCTTCCTCCCCGAGATCCGCGCGTCCCTGCGCATCTGGTCGATGGCAAAGGTCGCTACATGTGGTCGCGTAGTGATCTTCCCGGCCGCATCGCGACGCTTGCCACCAAGTACGCGCTCTCGTTTAAAATGCGTCCGCCTCCACGCGAAGTCCTGTTTTTAGATAGGAAAATTGGAGGTGTTTTCATCGTCCTCAAAATTTTGGATGCACGCTTTGCTGGACATAAACTCCTGCAAGATGAACTCCTCACTGGCTGGCAAGAGAGTTTTCCTCGCTCTATTTCGCTGAATCAAGATTTATAGCCCTCCTTTCGTCTCCACTATCTCAACAAAACATCTATATCGAAAAAAGCGAAGAAGCTCTTCGCTTTTATTCATCCAAAATCGTGTCCTCAATTCTTGGTGTTCGGATGTGATTTGCGGCATGATTTAAAGAGAGATTTGCATCACAAAATTTTGTTCATTTCACATTTCACTTACTGAGGAGCTTGTCATGCTACGAGCTAGGCCTAGCATTGTCAATTTTTGCCGAGTGGGTTCTCTTTCTGTCGCTACCATGGGTTGGTTCTTATCTATGAGCTTTAGTACGCAAGCTCAGGCGCAGAATATCGATTGGCAAAATGAGTTTGATCGCTGCTATGCACTCCAGTGGTACCCAGAGGAAGCTCCCAAGCTTCGTACTATGCCCCAAGATTTCTCAAGCAGCATAACCTGGTACTGTCAGGCCAAACCAAGATCGGCAAGCGCTTATATCTATCGTCAGTATCAGTCCTATCAAGATGAATGGCTGGATGCTGTCGACTTTTCGGTCTTGCGCTGTGAGAGAGGTGAAAATGAAAGTTGTACCTATCGTTGTGCTTTAGC
>JACCDP011274940.1_pt1 | contig 13337 bp, 9 predicted proteins | sample 7445841 | NCBI WGS metagenome assembly JACCDP01 (sample SAMN15323441, study PRJNA562643) | freshwater metagenome | isolation source: river surface water | place: USA:Blue River Watershed | collected 2017-08-17
CCTGCAAATTATGATCTATCTCACGACTCTTCTGTGGATGAATGCTGAGCTAACGCTCTTTTCCCTATTTTGCTTTACACTCTTGCAACCTTTTCTCTATGGACTTAATCGCAAGATTCAAGTTCAGGCTATTCGCTTGCAGGGTCTCTACGAAGGGATCACCAACTTTATGATGGAGAGCGTAGGGGGCTATCGCGATGTGATGGCTGCAGGGCGTTTTGAAGAGATGAGCCGACGCTATGTAAACAAGTGTCGCGAGCTCAGGATACAAAATATCCATTCTATTCTCTGGTCTGAGTCTGGCGAGTTTGCGCTCAACGTCATATTTGCGAGTCTAACAGCCCTGCCCTATATTCTCTTGGTTCGTGACTTACAGAATATTGCTCAGGTGGGTCAGGTCATAACCTATGTAGTTCTGCTCGCGAGCCTTCTGCCCTCTTTGGCTGGTCTATGGGGTCTTTGGGTGCAGTATTCCTCGTCAGCTCCTAGTTTGCGAGTTATTCGTAGAACTTTGGAACGTCCTGAAGAGAGTGAGGGACAAAAACTTCTGCCTCAAAAAAAGCAAAAAATTGAAAGCATTCGCTTTGAACACGTTGGGCTCTTGCTCGGCGATCGGTGGGTGTTGCGTGACCTCTGCTTTGAAATCCGTGGGGGAGGACTGACCGCTGTTATTGGTCAGAGTGGAGCCGGAAAGACGACTCTCTTTCACTTGCTGCTTCGTCTGATCGAGCCCACAGAAGGCTGTATTTGGATCAATGAGCGTAATCTCACGTCGATTCCTGAAGTGGAGCTGCGCAGCATGATAGGGTTTATTCCCCAAAATCCCTTTCTCTTTAATGGGAGCTTGCGAGAAAATCTCACTCTAAGCGAGGATCCGGCTTCTGAGTCGATTCTCAATCAAGCTATTCAGGAGGCGCAGCTCGAAGAACTTGTGCAGAAAAGAGAGGCTGATGGCGGCATCAATGCCCCCGTCGGGTATTTGGGTATGAGCCTTTCGGGTGGCGAAAAGCAGAGAGTAGCTCTGGCACGACTTCTCCTGCAAGATCCAGCTATTATCGTCTGTGATGAGTACACGGCAAATATTGATGTGAAGACCGCGCGCTTAATTCAAGAGATGATGAGACAGCGCTTTGCGGATCGCACACGCATCGTGATCACTCATGAGCTTTACAGTGCGCGAGGGGCTCAGGAGATTTTGGTTTTAGATCAGGGGACCTTGGTGGAAGCAGGGACCCATGAGGAATTGCTGGAGAAGAGAGGGCTCTATCGAGAGCTGTGGGAGGCTCAGCGCTTGGGCTAGGGAGGGAGGCAGAAGTTACCGCTCTAGCCAAATAGAGTTACTTCCGAAGACATGACTCGATCCTTAGGAGTGATTGAGGAAGAGTCATTGCCAATGTATCGCACCATTTTTATCGTGCTAGGGTTTCTCCTTGTAGGAATCAGAGCTAAAGCTCAAGAGATTGATCCTGCTTGGGAATTCAAGCTTTTGGACAATCCCGGTGCCGAGCGCGAGCGTTTAGAGGCGGAGCTCGAGAAGATAGATCGTGTCCAAAATCCAAGGGATTGGGTGCAGCTTTTTTGGAAGTTTATGCAAACCTACGATGGGCGGGCAGTACCTGAACATAAAGCTGATTTCTATGCGAGTGAGGTGAAGGAGGCACTTCGCCTTTCCCAGCAAATGGAGTTGGGGGGGGCGAGTAAGGACCTTGAGAGGATACTTCTGAGAGTTAGGCAGTTTCAGTCAGAAGAAGATCCCATTGCTCTAGGAATTGCCTACAAAAGGGCTTTGGAGGAGAGATCTTGGGACGTATGGCCATTGTACAAGGCTAATCTTTTCAATGATTTTGGTCTGTATTTAGATAGCCACGGTCAGTCCACTAGTAGTCTCAAAATTTTTGAGCAAGCTACAAGCTATTTGAAACAGCATAATCTTTTGGCGAGCCGAATGTCTTGGCTGATTCCAAGCTACGTTGCATTTGTTCTCGATAATCAAGATCGGACAGATCAGGCCCTCGAAGGGTATCTTTTTCTGGAGAATCAATGTCAAGCGCGGACGCCACGCTACTTTTGCTTTTCTATTTACTATGGGCTTTCAGGTCTCTATTCAAGGGAAGAGGAATCTTCAGCTAAAGACAAAGCGCAGAGTTTTTTGCAAAAGGCAGAAAAATTAGCGAAAAGTTTGAATACGCCTGAGGAACTGGGGACCGTGTTTTATGGTTGGCTTAATTTATATCGTCATCGAGGGGAAGATGAGAATGCATTAAAATCTGGTGAAAAGGCTCTGATATTTTTTCAACAAGCTGGTGTTTTAGACTTTACTACCTTTACTCTTTACAGAATAGCTAGCCTTCAGCAGAAAACCAAGAAATTTGCTGAGGCTAGCAGTACCGTAGAAGTAGCTCTAAAAAATCTAGGAAATAAAGATTATCAGAACATCAAGCGCGATCTGTATTTCTTGTCTTACAACTTAAATAAACAGCAGGGTTTTATTGATAAAGCCCTTCATTCACTTGAACTCTATAATGAAGACCTAGAAAGATCACACCACCAGCAGAATGAAGCAGACTTTGCAAGAGCCGCCGCAAGTTTAGGTCTGGATCGTGAAGAGCGAAAAACCCAAGCCCTCAGTGAAGAGATTGAGCAGCAGAAGACACTGCAAATTGCTCTAGGTTGTATGCTTGTGATAAGTTTTATTGCGATAGGTTTGGGGATTAACAATCAGAGAAAGTCCCTTCAAGTTATTCGCGAACAGCAAAAGACTAAAGGGATCATGCGGCAGATCCAACTTGGTATCGTGATATTAGATGGAGAGTTAAAAATACGAGGTGAGTATTCTCAAGCGATGCATGTACGTTTAGACTACGAACCGTCTCTCCAGGGCCTCAGTTTTTTCGAGTTACTTGATTCACGCTTGCCCGCAGAGCATTCTTTGAGTGCTTTTGTTCCTAAGCTTAAGCAGTGCATCGGAAAAAATTTCAGTGAGAGTGAGGAGGTCGTGAAAAGTCTTCCTAGTCAGCTCCTAATAAATCACTCTGCTGGGAAACGACACCTCACCCTTGAATGGCAAGCTTTGGTTGGTAGGAATCAAAAAGTAGAACAATTTCTCGTTTTGCTGCGAGATGTGACAGATGAAGAGGAGTTGCGCGAGGCTTTTGAAATCCAAAACGAAAAACTACTCACCCTCGGAACTCTGACGGCCAGCATCGCTCACGACATAGCCAGCCCTTCCCAGCTTATCGCTCAGTCTGAGGAGGAGGTTCGTCAGCAAACTAAAGCAACTCAAGAGATCCTCTCAGCCCTCTTTGCTGATGCATCAGAGGCAGAAGCTCAAACTCTTTGGACGCAGTTAAAACAGAAATTTTCGGCCACATTAGAAGCGAGTGATGCCATCCGACTTTCGGTCAACCGCATTATCTCCATTCAAACGGCTATCCGAAATCAATCACGAGAAGATCACGATATTCAGCTATTTCCCCTCTTAGAGCTAGTCGAAGAAAGCCTGACGCTTACTCATAGTTTCGTCAAAAAGACTTTGCGTGTATCTCTCGAAATTCCTGCTGATCTCTCCGTGTACGGTCATCGTTCGCAGTTAGGTCAAGTCCTTACCAACCTCCTCAACAATGCCGGTGATGCCGTTGTAGAGAAGGGCGAAGAGGTTAAGGAAGCTCCGCTGCATATTCGTGTTCGTTTGACAGACGAAGAGGAGTATTGGGTTCTGCGGGTAGAAGATGCTGGCAAAGGTATTCCCGAACATCTGAGGGAAAAGATTTTTCAGCCCTTCTTTACCACCAAAGGCGTAGGCAAAGGAACTGGCCTAGGCTTACCCATCTGTGCAAAGATTATCAAGGCTCACGAGGGAATTTTGCTTGTCGAAGCGAGCCCAGAATTAGGTGGAGCCTGCTTTACTATCAAGCTCCTCAAGACGCCACATAGCTTATCTCTAAAGTCGGCCTAGCTTAGCCGTCCTCAGTTTCATCTTTACTATCTGTATCCCAGCTTAAATTTTTGAGATTGACCTTGAAAGTCGTCCCAGGCTCCAGCGTCACAAGCTCTTCGAGCGGAACGACCATTGTATGATCGAGATTGACGGTAACGTCAGCTTCTATCGAGATTTTCTGTTTGATGGGGACAGCTACGGGAACACTGACACGCGTTTTGAGAGGGATAGAAAAGCTCCGTACCTGAGGTCTTAGACTGCCTTTGACACGAATCTCCTGGTTGATAGGTACGTTGAGCTTAAGGGGTAAGGTGCCTTCAACCGGAACGTTCACCAGATTATAGGCTTTGACTGTCGAATCGAGCGGAATATTGAGATCAACCGTAACTGTGTCCTCGATGTGGAGTGTTTCATCGAGCACGATATCCAGCTGTTCGAGCTGGAGACTTTGTTTGTCCAAAGTCAGTTCGAGAGGGACATCAATGCGTGTCTCTATCACGGTATCGATCATCACGTCGGCTTTAATGGGAATGGTCAACTGGGTTTTGAGAGGGACGCGCACATCTTGTTTGATAAGGACGCTGAAGGTATCAGCTAGACGAGCGACCATAACCCAGTTCTCAAGCTTACCCTGAGCCGATTGGGCTGTTTTGATAAGCTTTTCAAACGGTCGAAACATATTGGGCTCCTCTCAAGGAAGGCGCGTAAGTCTAACCACTGTTTCAACATGATAGCTATGCGGAAAGAAATCAAGTCCCATCCCTTCGACAAGGCGATAGCCTCCCGCCAGCAAGGCTTTGAGATCGCGGGCTAGGGTATTGGGATCGCAGCTTACATAGATGAGGTGTTTTGCATTGAGCTCAAGGACTTTGGGTATAGCCTCAGCCATCCCTTTACGAGGAGGATCGACGATCAAAAGATCGATGGACGTCTTACGCAGCTCAGGAAAGACTTCAAAAATCTGATGCGCCAGACCACAGGCATAGCGAGTCTCAGGTAGATCATTGACCTCAAGATTGACCTGGGCTGCAGCGATAGCAGTCTCACCGACCTCTAGGCCCCAGACATTGGCTCCATTGCGAGCGAGGCTGAGCGAAAGATTGCCGCTCCCACAAAAAAGATCGACGATCTTTTGGGCTCCGAGTACGAGGGCCTGCCGTTCTACCCACTGTCGCAGAAAGTGATTGCCTTCGCGATTGACCTGCTGGAACTGTCCCGCATGCGTGTAGTAGTTGAGGTCGCGGTCTATCTCGAAACAACGAGGACCATCGGAGGCCTTCGACCAGACGAGTCTTTGCGAGAGAATAGGGTGCTGGCTTGAGACCTCCTGAAACCTCTCCATTAAGGCATCGGAAGCGGCTGGAAGAAAGCACGCGGTGACCTTGTCGTTGGTACCGGGAAGATGCTGAAGCTCCATCTCGTAGAGGGCGCCTTGCTTAGGTGCTGGGAGGCGAAGCTCACCGAGGGCCAAGAGCACCTCATTGATGGCATCCGAAGCGATTGCACAGCGCGAGATGGGGACCAGGTCGTGACTTCCCTTAGCGTAGTAACCCCAGAGAAAGCTACCGTCAGGCCTGTGATGCAGTTTGAGTTTGATACGATTGCGATAGGCTTCTTTTTGAGGGGCCGCGATCATCGGCCAATCAGTAGGGATCTCGATCTGTGCGAATTTTTGAAGAGCAGCTGCGATAAAACTTTTTTTCCACGCGAGCTGCCGCTCGTAGGGTACCTCTAGCCACTGACAGCCACCGCATTGCTCCGAATAAGTGCAGGAGCTGGACAGCTGGTAGGGGGCGGGAGCCAGGATTTCTACGCAGCGTGCATGAGCAAAGCGCCCGTGATCTTTAAGCACTTCGACCGCGACGCGCTGCTCGGGGAGGGTGTTAGGTACAAAGTAGACCTTGCCTTCGTGACGTGCGAGTCCGTCACCGCCAAATGCTACGGCTTCTATGGTAAGGTGCAGAGGCTCAGTGGGAGGAGTTTGAGACACGGGCTTTGAGCGCGCACGGCGATGGGAGGCAGACTTTTTCATAGATTTCGTGACATCTCAACTTGGTAGAGGGTCGAGGAGCGTGAGCAGGTAGTGACTTGAGGTTCAGTCACCGGCTTCGGCTTTACGACGGCTCTTAGGTTTGGCCTTGCTTGCCGGGGACTCGGCAGGCTCGTCCTCTATAGCAAGAAGCTCGATCGTGATCTGCAATTTTTTGGTTTTCATAAGTTCATGCAAAGGTTCTTTTAGGACTGAAGCTGTTGCTTCGCCAATTTCTTTGCAGATCATGTGGAGAAGTTCGTCGCGACCTTTGCCAGCCCAGCTAGCCAGGGCTCCCAAAAACTCTTTGGGACCTGCAAGGCCCCCGTCAGGATCACGGGTTAGAATCTTACCAAAGTGGCGGAGCCATTTTTCTGCATTTTTAGAATCTGACATGGCGATCGCTCCCGATTTGCCGTCTTAAGGTCACGAGCTAAGAGTATCATCATCCAAAGATTTGAGGAGCTCCGCCTTTTCTGGAATCGGTAGTGCGGTGAAAAGATCCGCAGCAAAACGCAAGCGCTTGGGATCCAAAGCATCATCCATGATGCGATGAATGCGATGCGCATCGCTCGTAATGACCAAAGAGGAGCGACTGGCCGGTTGGGCCTCACCGGTCTTAAGGCCATGGACCGAGGACCACTCGATCAGATTTTTATCAGCTATGAGCTGCCAAGCAGCCAATTCGCGTTCTTCGTTGTGCCAGATGTGGAGGTCAGCATCTTCACCGTGGTACCACTGCAGGCCTTCCTTGGGATCTTTCATAAAAGCAGGCTCGACAGGCGAAAGCGATAGAGCGAGCTGCATGGGACGCAAGAGGCGTTGGAAAAAGACTAAGATTTCGACGCGAGGCTTATGAAGTTCAAAGCCTACCGCCTTTTCACGTTTCCAGGCGACCTTGACCTGTATGTCCTGTACCTCTCCGTAGTAACGGATACGAGCATCGTAGATATCACCGATCTGGAAGCGATCGTAAGCGCGATGGGAAACATCGCTGCAAAAGCCCTTGGCAGAGATATCCTTGATTACCAAGATATCTTGTTCATTGAGCACAGTCAGGTGCTGCTGGTCCACAGGATAGCGCTCATGAATGCGGCGCTCGCGGCCCTTCTTGTCGCTAGGAGCTTTGGTCTCTTTTGCTTTTTTGCCAGACTGAAGCTTTTTTCTAAGAAATATACGAAACAAGGCGCTCGCCTCCTGTTCTGGACGGGTCGCAGGAATCCCCTGTGCTCCTATTATCGCATAGGATAGGGCTAGGCTCCACGTTCTGCTGCCAGACACCCGCAATATCTTATGGTTCAAGCTCTTTCACCCGATACCAAAAGCGGGAATCCTGAGCTGGAGCTTAACAGATTCTATGCGCTTGGCAAGAAGCTACATTTTTATCCATTTCTGGGCTGTTTTCATCAGCCTGGCAACATCGCCTGCTTGGGCCAAGCGGGGTAGCGAAGCTCTGTACATAGAATCATTCGATCTGGCCGCTGGGGGGACTTGCCTCACGCGTGCCAGCCAAGAAGGGATATTGTTCGGGAATCCAGCTCTGCTTCCCCTGGGAGGAGCCTGGGTTCGCTGGTTTGGGATACAGACCAGTACGGTGGCTGACAAGGAAACGGCAGGATCCGGCTCTTCCTTGCAGACTTCCGATACAGCGACTCTCTTAAATGAGGCTTTCTCACGGTCGTTACATCTCGGACAAACTTTTACTATGAGCTTTATGCATAAAAACTTGGGGCTCAGCATCTTTGATCGCCTTGAACTCGATCTGGAAGGTTCACGCTATGATGCTGCAGGTCTTCCGGCACTGAACCTAGGTATAGAGGCATATGGGGGAGGCGTATTTACCATGGCGACTCAACCAGTGAACTGGTTTTCGCTAGGGGTCACCAGCAAGTATATCCTAGTAGGAGAACCCGAGATTAGTATTCCGCTCGGAGATCCAGCTGCAGCTCAGGCAACCTTTGCTGATCAAACGGCATTGAAGCAGCAGTTGAACTACGGCCTCGGTGCTGGAGCTGATCTTGGAATGCTATTTTTCCTCCAAGGACGAACGGTGGATAAAAGCCTCGCCATCAAGATCGATGATGTCGGAGGAACAAATCTATCAGAGGGAGCTCCTGGCTTGCCGCAGAGCACTCACATCGGATTAGGCTTGGCGTTTCATGGCAGCAAGGAAGTGTTGCATCTCAGTCTTGAGCATCGCGATGTCTTTGGTCAGTATCGAGACGAGCCAAAGTTTCAAAAAATCTATCTCGGTGCACGAATGATGTTTCGTAAGCAGGTCGGTGTTGCCGTCGGACTCTATCAAGGGATTCCAACTTTTGGTATCCGCTCGGAACTTTCTTTTTGGAAAATTGGTTTGACCTACTATGGGCGCGAGTTAGGAGATTTTCCTGGGGATCGCCAGCGGAATCTCATCAGTACATACACGAGTATCGGCTTTTGAAGGGAGAGGTCGCACATGCAAGCTCTTATCCTAGGGATCAGTCTCATCATATCATCTCTCAGCATGATGAGCTGTGGAACACGCTCTTTAGCGACAGATTATGTCGAGCTCACTCCTGATCAAGAGGCGCGGCAAGCCTTGGATGAACAAAATTTTGCCAAGGCTGTGGAGCTGTATCAGGCCTTAGTGGATGCAGAGCCAGAGGGTTATGAACGCTATCCTTATCTTGCGACCTCCTATGCAGGCTTGTCAGGATTTGATGTCTTTCAAACGCTCTTAGAAACTGCGATCTCTTCGGTAGATCAAGCAGCGGTCAATGCTAAGCTGAGCTCGGCTGTGCCCGCAAATCCTACGGCGGACGAATTGGCAGCGATGAAAGCAGCTGTAGATACACTGCTCGCTCTGCCAAGTGAATATCGAGATGCAAATAATAAGAGTATCACCACAGCTTCTAGTGTCGCGATACAACTCCAACTCTATCAAGCAGCCTATCCGCTCATGCTAATGAATAAATTTGTGAGTAAGACCAGCGAGGGTTCGCTTGATCCGGAGCGATTAGCGACGATGACCGAAGAGGATGCGCTGGCTATTTTAGATAGTCTGCAAGCGGTGCAGGCTGGTGGCGGTGTGGTAGGGGATGCTGTGACGGGCGTGCTGGCGACTATAGCAGCACAGCCGGGGGCTGATAATAAAGAGAAATTAGCGAATTATCTGGCGACGAGGTCGTAGAAGTGTCTTGATCTATTTAAGGCTTCGGACTTTCAATCTCTTTTTCATTCCAAGGAGCAAAGCTCTTTAGCATCAGCATCCCCGGAATCGCTATCAGAGTGCAAAACGCAAAAAAGTTAAACCAGCCCATACTTGAAGCAAGAAATCCGGTCACGGATGAGAGAAGCACGCGCGGCACTCCCATCAGACTCGTGAGCAGAGCGTATTGCGTCGCCGTAAAACGCTTATTGGCGAGGCTCCCCATAAACGCCACAAATGCCGCCGTCCCCATACCCGAAGCTACGTTTTCAAAGCTGATCACAGCGGCTAGTCCCGCTTGATCATGCCCAAGGAGGGCAAGAATAGAAAATCCAGCTGTCGAGAGCATCTGCAGCAAGCCAAAGACCCACAGCGAGCGATTGATTCCGATCTTTAGGATGATAACGCCACCCAAAAATCCTCCGATCAGCGTAGCCCAAAATCCAAAGAGTTTGACGATCGCTCCGATCTCGGTTTTGCTAAAACCAAGATCAAGGTAAAACGGAGTGGTGAGAGCTCCTGCAAGATTATCGCCGACTTTATAGAGCAGAATGAAAGCTAGCATCAGCCAAGCTTGATCACGCGAAAAATATTCGCGAAAGGGCTCTACCACCGATTCCCTTAAAGTACGCGGGGGCGTTACAGTCAGAGGTGGCTCAGGAGCCCAGAGTGTTGCAATGATGGCTGGGATCATACAGGCGGCCATCAGAAAGAACACCGAAGACCAAGGCATGCGATCGGCGAGTATCATGCCCCCACCGCTCACAGCGAGCATACCGATGCGATAGCCGTAGATGTAGTAAGAGGAGCCGAGGCCGAGTTCTTCGTTGCTCAGATCCTCTCGCCTATAGGCATCTATGACTATGTCCTGACTGGCGCTGAAGAAGCTTACAAGCAAGCCGAGCAATACGAAGGTACCAAGAGCGAAGGGCCCAGCTTTAGGATCGCTGAGGCCCATGGCCGAGATAGACAGCATGAGGCAGACTTGAGTAGAGACGATCCATCCGCGTCGACGGCCCAAAAAAGGCAGGGTGAAGCGATCAAACAGCGGAGCCCAGAGGAACTTCAGAGTGTACGGCAATCCGACAAGTGACATGAGACCGATGTTTTCGAGACTAACTTCGGCATCCTTCGCCCAGGCTTGCATAAGAGTGATGGTGATCAGCAAAGGCAGGCCAGAGGCAGCTCCCATAAGGAAGGCTGTGAGCAGAGGGCGGCTGAAAAGCGCTTGAATTTTTAGCACGGCAATCGTCTCTTTCTCGGGAAGTGTTCTTTTCACTTTAGCAGACGGGGTCCGTGGCGACTACGATTTTACTTCATGCTTTGACGCACGTGAGGTTCTCTGCTACAGCTTTTTAGTTACGGATTAAGCGACGGGAGATCTTGATGAACAAACCAGCAGCCATTACCGGGCCCCGAAAGCAAGTGCTCGGTTCCGTGTTTTTTACTGTGTTTCTTGATCTGGTGGGCTTTGGCATGTTTATACCTGTCATTCCCTTGGTGGCACGGACCTTTGGGGCAAGTGATGCGGAGGCGGTGTCGATCGCGAGCATCTATTCTATCGGTACCCTTTTGGCGGTAGCCGTTCTCGGTCGTCTATCGGATAAAGTGGGAAGGCGACGGATAATCGTGGCTACGGTCGCAATCTCAGCTGTCGCGCAGATTTTCACAGGTCTTGCTCAGAGCTACACAGTACTCTTGGCTGCTCGCTTGCTAGCGGGTCTCGCTTCTGGGAACATCTCGGTCGCCCAGGCTTGTATCTCGGATGTTACCAGTCCTCAGGAACGAGGGCGAAGTATGGCACTGATCGGTATAGCCTTTGGTCTTGGCTTTTCGCTTGGGCCTGCGATGGGCGCACTCGTCTCGCTCGTGGTTCCCGAAGAATCGGCTCTTATGGGTATCGCCGTGGTAGCAGCGACGCTAAACCTCATCAATCTCCTCGTCGTGGCTCGTCGCTTGCCCGAAACGCATCCTAAGTTTGTCGAAGGTGAGCTTGCTCAGGTCCTTAAAGATCTCAAGGGCAGCTCGGCTCAAGCAGCCGAACGTAAGAGCAGCAGCTGGTTGCAAGACTTTCGTGAACTGGTTTCAGATAAAGCCTTTCGCATTGTGCTTTTGCTAGGCTTTTTGCAGGTCTTTGGGTTTATTGGAGTCGAAGCGATCCTCTCGCTCATGCTAGCTGATGCCTATCAGATACGAGAAGCCAAGCTTCAGTATCCTGTCTTTATGTTCATAGGGATTTCACTCGTTCTCGTCAACGGGGGCATCTCGCGTCCGCTGCTCGGTAAGGTTGGGGAAGTGCGGACCTTGAATATGGGCCAATTTTTTCTGACGCTCAGCATGATAGGTCTGCCCTTATTTGCGCCAAGCCACTCTGCCCTTTATCTGCTCTTAGCTATGATGGCAATGGGGACAGGCCTTTCCAATCCTTCGATCGCCTCGCTCACCAGTCGTCTAGCACCGCAGTCGATGCAAGGCTATGCCCTCGGAACCTCGCAAACGCTTGGCTCTCTCGCTCGCATAATTGGGCCTGCATTTTTTGGAGCTTTGTATCAAAGCTTGAATGGAGCGCGGTCGCTCTATGTGTCTGCAGGTTTGATGGTCATAGGCTGGTTGATTGCCTTCTTTGGCTTGCGACAGACTCATGTGCGACTGATGGCAGAGCGTCAGCAGGCGACGGCGACTTGAACATATCTAAGATTTTGCGCGGAGCCTCAGGGCTCCACCTGCTGGGTTCCATTAAAATAGGCCTGATACTTTGGCCAACTCCACACTGCGATCTCACGTCCGACTCTTAAGCCGACGTTATTGTCGACGGGGATATGATAGCCTCCCATAGCTCTCGAGAGCGCGGCCATCTCCGCTGTTCCACTCCAGGTCGGGAGATCAAGAGTTATCATTTCACCAGGCGTCTTCTCGGTCAGCTCACAGTGGGGACGCCTTTCTTCAAAGCCATAGGTATCCGAACCAGTAAAGAGTTCGATAATCTTGGCTGCGGCTCCACTGACGGTCGCGTGTCCACTGGTGTAGCCGGGGAATGGAGGAGTTATGAAGTTTTCGGGCGAGTAGGGATGCCACTCTTCAGCTGGCATCTGTTTGGTGCCACCTTCAGGTCCTGCCCAGCCGGTGATAGTCTTGCCTTTGTAGTAGTGGCGAATGAGTGTCCAGGGCCGTGAAGTATCATAGTACCGCTTGGTTTCCCAGCAGGAGATAAAGGCATCAAACGAAACGTTAGCCACTGCAAAGTAAAGCTTTACGTCCTGATCGAGAGTGTACTTATCACGTCGCGAAACATCTTGAGCAAAGCGCAGCCAATGACCGCTTTGACCTGTGGAGCGTGGTCCATCCCGCATAAATTCGACAACAGCTTTTTGTTCCTTACTCAGCGTAGCGTTGTAGCGCAGGACTTCATCGGTTTCTTTCTTCAGCAGAGCGTCGTTGGTCACGGTTGTGGGAGGGGGCTCCGGACGAAACTGCGCGCTGTTTTCGAGGAGAAAGGGTTTGACCCTGTACCAGTGCGGTGTGAGAAAGCCAGGCGTGACTTTCTTGCCATCGGCCATGGTAAAGGTGATGGGCTGCCAGCGATCCGGATCGACGATCTTATCTGCAGTATTTACCGGCTTATAGTAGGTGTAATCGGAATAAGGCTTGCCGTCGCCACCGACTTCATTGCCGAGCTGGTTGGCGCCATCGTTCGCTCGATACTTGATCAGCTCCTCGACTACCAAAGTAGCTATGCCCTCAGGTTTGCTCGGATCTCGTGATTCAAGCTTGGGATCATAGCCAAGCTTTTGCATCTGCTCGATGATCCAATCTTTGGACTCAGGATGGACCCAGATCAGCATTTTATAGGAAGCATAGCTGATAGCCTTTTGTTTGTTAGCGAGTGTGCGTTGAGCCTTAGGGCGTCGGAGCTTTTGGCCGAGGCGGCTTCCTACCGCTTTGTCATCATAGGGAACCCAAGCGTCATAGACCGCTGTAGCCCAAAGAGCTAGAGTGCGGGACAGGACGGTTGGGCGTGCGCCGTTTGCATCTACATAGCGAGCTGTCACTTCTTCTGCAATATCGAGCCAATGATAAGCAAGAGAGACCTTGCTGTGATCTTCTATGGGCAAAAACTTATGGACTTGCTTGCTAGTTTCGGCGCCGAGAGCAGGGCGATGCGACGGGAATATACCTAGGAC
>JACCDP010416950.1_pt1 | contig 13335 bp, 10 predicted proteins | sample 7445841 | NCBI WGS metagenome assembly JACCDP01 (sample SAMN15323441, study PRJNA562643) | freshwater metagenome | isolation source: river surface water | place: USA:Blue River Watershed | collected 2017-08-17
AACGCGACTCTAGGCGCAGAGCTGGATCGAATAGCTCAGTCCAGCGAAAGAGTTTTGGACTCTGTGGAAACCTCAGCGCTAAAGCTGCAGATTCAAGCGCTGGTTAGAAACCAGGTTCGACCACTCAGCCGGGAATTACAAGCTCGAGTGCAAATTCTTAGAAACAAGTCAACTGAACAACTTCAGAAAAGTAGTCTGCGGGACATTTGGAAGCTAAGTGTAATTCCAAGAATTGACTCGAGTTTTATAGCCTCCTATGTCATCGCAATCCCAAACATTGTTTTCACGGTTGCCTCCAAAGCAGGGTTGGCTAATGCGTTGGTGGTCGCTGGAGTGTCTCTCAGTTACCCACTAATTGGCAGGGCCCTGCAGTTAGGGCTGAGTCGCAAGAAATTGCCTATTGCTTACGTCTTGAACATCCCAGCAATAGTGAGTGTGATTGCTTACATTCCAACTGGCATTGTGATGCATAATCTTTCTCTTCAATATCCCCTGGTTGGTCTAACGACCTATACCGCCGCTGGTGTATTGATCTTTACCTGCGTTGCAGCTACTGCTTGGTTTGCCCTGCAGAGAACTCGAGATGAAAACGCAGCGGAAATTCTGAGAGTCAATGCTGAGATCAGACATGAGCTTGACCTTTTAGATCAAGCGGTTTGGGTTGCGCAGCGTAAGTGGTCATACATCATTCATGGGACTGTCCAAGGGGCCCTAACCGTTGCATCATCGAGACTAGAGATGGCTAGCAAACCAACCGACGAGCTGAAGCTCGCGGTTAGAGCGGACATTGAGAGAGCGAAGACCGTATTGATAAGTCCTCCAACATTTGATCTCCCAGCCGATGAATTATTTTCGGAAATTACCGACACTTGGCAAGGAGTTTGTGACTTTGAATACCAAATTGCCCCGAGTGCTGAAGCAGCACTGGCCAAAAGTCAAACTTCGACAACCTGCCTGGTTGAAATTGCTAAAGAACTTATTAGCAACGCAAACCGTCATGGTGGCGCAAATAAATTTTGGATCAACTGTTATCTGAACTCCGAGGGAGATTTGTCTATTGTTGCTGGAAACAACGGAAAAGTGGTTCCGGCTGGGGCAGCTGGTGGTTTGGGTTACGAGATGATTTCCCAGCTAACCAAGGATTGGAATTTGGCTGGCGGGGTTTCAAATAACTTCACTGCCACCCTTCCACTACCAAGGTCATAAATAGCGAAACTCTAAGTTCAAAGTTGCTTTAGGGGTTTTACAAGTTGAATCCAGCCACTACGCTTTACCTTCTGTCCTTTTTGGACGCCTAACTACTTACTGGAGGTAAATTGGAAAAATCTGGTTACGAAGGCAAGATCCTCGTACTTGGCGCCGGCTCTGTAGCGCAATGCTCAGTGCCACTCATCGCAGATCGAATCGTCAGATCTGTATCTCAAATCACAGTCCTTGATTTTGTGGACAATAGACACAGATTCCAAACCCTTATCGATAAAGGTTTGAATTACGAGTTTGGCCAAGTAAAACCAGACAACCTAAATGAACTTCTGAGCAAATACGTTGGTGATGGAGACATGCTGCTGGATCTGGCATGGGACATTGACGCCAATGAAATCATGAGCTGGTGCCACGACAACAACGTGATGTATTTGAACACAAGCGTTGAGGTATGGGACCCATATAAAGAGGCGGTAAAACTAACGCCGCAAGAGCGCACTCTCTATGTCCGCCACATGAAACTTCGTGAAATGCAAAAAGCGTGGGGTAAAAAAGGTGCTACCGCCGTTGTTGAACATGGTGCAAACCCAGGACTGGTCTCTCACTGGGTAAAGAAATCTCTATTGGACATCGCTAATCAAGCAGTAAAAGACGGCATTGCTACTGATGCTGTAAAGCAAGCCCTTGCCGTTGAAGACTTCCCGGCTCTTGCAGAAGCACTAACAGTGAAAGTTATTCACATCGCAGAGCGTGACACTCAAGTTACCCGCGAACCTAAGCGAGTCAATGAATTCGTAAATACCTGGAGCATTGCTGGTTTTCTTGAAGAGGGTGTTGCTCCAGCTGAGCTTGGCTGGGGAACTCACGAGAAGTCGCTGCCTAGAAATGCTTACGAGCATGAGAGTGGCCCAAGGAATCAGATTTGTTTGGCCCAGCCTGGTGCTCAGACCTGGGTAAGGACATGGGTCCCAGACTATGAAATAAATGGAATGGTTATTCGCCACGGCGAAGCATTCACCATCGCAGATCACCTAACCACTTACAACGAAGACGGCTCTGCTCGATACCGACCAACTGTGCACTATGCCTATTGCCCGTCTGATGGCGCGATTGCTTCTATGCGTGAGTTGATTGCAAGGAACTGGAAGTTGCAGGACAAGCTGCGCATCATGAACGATGAGATTTTTGATGGAGAGGACAGACTGGGTGTGCTTCTAATGGGTCACCCATACAAGTCTTGGTGGACCGGATCTCTTTTGAGTATCCACGATGCCAGAAAGCTAGCTCCTGGTCAGAGTGCAACTACTCTGCAAGTCGGTGCCAGCATCTTGGGTGCCGTGAGCTGGATGGTTAGAAACCCCCAAGAAGGAATCAATGTTCCAGACGACTTGCCATGGCGCGAAGTTCTTGGAGTGGCCGACGAATTCTTGGGTGAGCAGTGGAGTGGGCCGGCCGATTGGACTCCAACTCAGAACCGCAACGACGTGTTTGAAGGTTGGAGCGACCACCCCTACGACGCTTCAGACCCATGGCAGTTCAATAACTTCTTAGTTTCCTAGCGAAGGGCCCGGCTCACTGCCGGGCCTTTCTCTTTTCACTTTCTACCAATTTGCCTAGTTGGTTCAGAGCATCAACTACATTGGTGGCATGTCTAGAGCCAAACTTGAGTCCTTCCCCCGCATCCCGCTAACCATTGGTCCATCCCCCGTTCAGAAATGGGATCGCTTAACCGAAGACTTAGGTGGTGAAGTTGAGATCTGGGCAAAGCGAGAAGATTTGAATTCTGGCCTTGCCTATGGCGGAAACAAAACTAGAAAACTTGAATATTTAGCTGCTGAAGCGATTAACCAAGGTTGCGACACTTTAGTGTCAATCGGTGGTGTTCAGTCCAATCACACCAGGCAGGTTGCTGCAGTTGCAGCAAAGTTGGGTTTGAAAGCTGTCTTGGTTCAAGAACACTGGGTTGATTGGGATGAAGTCAATTACGAAAAGACTGGCAACATTCTGCTTTCCAGAATCATGGGAGCGGAAGTGCGACTCGATCCCGCTGGCTTTGATATTGGTTTCAGGGCATCCTGGGAGAAGGCAATCCAAGATGTAAAAGATCGAGGTGGTAAGCCTTATGCCATTCCAGCTGGTGCGAGTGATCACGAGCTTGGTGGTCACGGTTTTGCACGCTGGGCATTTGAGCTTGAAGATCAAGAAAAAGAGTTGGGTTTCAAATTTGACAACTTTATTGTTTGCTCTGTTACCGGTTCTTCACAAGGTGGAATGATTGCAGGTCTTGCTCATTCCAACAGAGCAAAAGACGTCATTGGCATTGATGCATCTGCCACTGTCCAACAAACTTGGGATCAAATTGCCAGGATTGCAAGAAGGACAGCTAAAGCCATTGAGTTAGGGCGAGAGATTGCCGATGAAGAAATTGTTTTGCTGGACCGCTGGCACGATGACATCTACGGTGTTGCTGGGCCAAGAACCATTGAGGCCATCAAACACCTGGGTCGAACAGAGGGTGTAATCACGGATCCTGTCTATGAAGGTAAAAGTATTGCTGCACTAATTGATTTGGTGCGTGAGGGTTACTTCCCTGCTGGCAGCAAGGTTTTGTATGTTCACCTTGGTGGTCAACCAGCCATTAATGCCTACACCACTGCCTTCTAATTCACCGTTGAAGGTTGCACATCCTCCCGGAAATGATGTCTTACAACAGAAACTTCCTGCGGTATTCTGAAGGCGCAGCGCTGTTTCATCGACGAGGCTAGGGGCGCATAATGGAAACATTTGTCATGTCAATTGACCAGGGCACTACCAGCACGCGTGCCATGATCTTCAATCAAATGGGTGAAGCAGTGGCTTCTGGCCAATTAGAGCACAAGCAAATCATGCCGCAGGCAGGTTGGGTCGAGCACGACCCGATGGAAATCTGGAATAACGCTCGTGAAGTGGTGGGACAGGCACTAAGTCGGGCCAACCTCACACGCCATTCAATTGCAGCACTTGGATTTACAAATCAACGCGAAACAACGGTTATTTGGAATAAGAAAACGGGTTTACCGATCTATAACGCACTCGTCTGGCAAGATACCCGCACACAACCCATCGTTGATCGACTCGCTCAAAACGGTGGCGTTGATCGATATAGAGCGACCACTGGTCTACCCCTCGCGACTTTCTTTTCGGCAACCAAAATTGTTTGGATTCTAGAAAACGTTTCGGGGGCTAGAGAGGCAGCCGAAGCTGGCGACTTGTTGTTCGGCACGATGGACACCTGGTTGCTCTGGAATTTCACTGGTGGTGTCGATGGAGGGGTTCATAAAACTGATGTGACCAACGCCAGTCGAACTCTCTTGATGGACCTAAGAACTCTTGCTTGGGATAAGGAGATTGCCGGCGAGTTTGGTGTTCCGCTGAGTATGCTGCCCGAAATTTGCTCCTCCTCCGAAGTTCTCGGGACCGTAAGTGAGTCAAGTTTGTTGCGCGGCGTAACCGTTTCTGGAATGTTAGGCGATCAACAGGCGGCAACGTTTGGTCAAGCAGCATTCAGCAAAGGTGAGTCAAAAAACACCTATGGAACAGGTAACTTCCTAATTTTTAACACTGGCAATGATGTAGTCCTTTCAAAAAATGGCCTACTGACAACCGTTGCCTATCAGTTGGGTGAAGGGCCTGCCTACTACGCATTAGAAGGTTCTATTGCTGTCACGGGATCACTCATCCAGTGGTTACGTGACAACCTAGGGTTTTTTGAGAATGCCTCGGACGTGGAGGCGCTAGCGAATTCAGTGGCGGACAATGGTGGAGCATATTTCGTCCCCGCATTCAGCGGATTGTTTGCCCCCCACTGGCGACCAGACGCCAGAGGTGCTTTGGTCGGGCTCACTCGCTTTATAAACAAAGGTCACATCGCCAGGGCCGCTCTCGAAGCCACTGCCTTTCAAACTCTTGAGGTCTTGGAGGCGCTGAACGCTGACTCGGGAGTAGCCCTGACAGAGCTAAAGGTCGATGGTGGTATGACCAAGAATCAAACCCTGATGCAATTCCAGGCCGATATTCTCGGTGTTCCGGTAATTAGCCCGATAATTACCGAGACCACTGCCCTTGGCGCCGCCTATGCTGCCGGTCTGGCAGTTGGTTACTGGGAGAGCCTGGACCAATTGAGAACTAGGTGGCGTGAAGGCAACCGTTGGCTTCCAAAAATGGAAGATGCAGAACGCCAAGAAAGAATAAGACTTTGGAAGAAAGCTGTTACAAGAACCCTAGATTGGGTTGACTAGCACTGGATCAATTACGATCTTCCGGATCAACGCCGGTTCGGTAATTTGTATTAAGTGCGCTAATTGATGCCATTTCAGCATCAGATAGTTCGAAATCAAATACTTCTATATTTTCAATAATCCGAGCCTTCGATGTTGATTTTGGGATCACTGCAATGCCACGCTGAATATGCCAGCGCAACACAATCTGGGATGGGACTCTGCCGTGTTTCTTGGCTAGGTCAACAATTAGCTCATTGCTCAAAATCTGACCCCTGGCAAGCGGAGACCAGGCCTGGGTGAGAATGGAATGGGCTGAGTGATACTCAATCAGAGCATCCTGAGTCAGAAAGGGGTGTAGTTCGACTTGATTCATTACTGGAGTGTGTTCGGCCACCTTTAGTATTTGTTCAAGGTGGTGGGTGTGAAAATTTGAAACTCCGATGGTCTTCACAAGACCTTCGTTTTTGAGTCTCTCCATAGCCTGCCAAGACTCCACATAAAGCAATCCACGTTTGGGAGCCGGCCAGTGAATCAAATAGAAATCAAGGTAATCAAGTTTCAATAGACTGAGGCTTTTTTCAAACGCCCGAAGCGTATTGCTATAGCCAAGGTCGTCCATCCAAAACTTCGTAGCAACCACAACCTCTTCACGAGGCAGTCCCGAATTGGCAATTCCCTCACCGACTCCAGATTCGTTGAGATACATCGAAGCGGTATCAATTAGGCGATAACCGTTTTGCAGCGCATCGCAAACTAGCGGGCCAACAATTTCATTTTCAACCTTGTAGACACCAAGGCCTACCTGCGGAATTGTGTTGCCATCAAGCAGCGGAAGCAACGGTGATTTAGCCGGCTGGACCATGAAAACCTCCCTAAGTGAATAATGCTGGCTGGCAACCGAAGTCGCCAGCCAGCACTACTGGTTCATCAGCTATTAGTTAGCTGCGGCCCAACGCTTAACTAGTTCGTCGTAGTTAACCGTTTCACCAGCTGGCTTCTCGTTCGCAAGTTTTGGAACAGGAGCACCAGGCTGGTCTAGCCAGTACTGTTCGTCCTTCTCTGGGTTCATCTTCACAGCACAGTTTGCATCAGGGTTTGACTGCTCTAGACGAATCATTACCTCGTCTTGTGCAGCAGCCAATTCGTTCATCGCCTCTTGTGCGGTGAATTCTCCTGAAGCAGCCTTGCTGATGGACTGCCACCAGAGGTTGGAGATAGTTGGGTAGTCAGGAACGTTCGTACCGGTTGGTGACCAGGCCACGCGGTCTGGTGAGCGGTAGAACTCAATTAGACCGCCATACTTCGAAGCATTCTCAGTGAAGTATGGGTGGTCTAGGGTCGACTGACGGATGAAGGTGGTTCCAGCAATTGACTTAGCAACGTCAACTGTCTTGGAAGTTACGAACTGTGCGTATAGCCATGCAGCAGCGCGCTTCTTCTCATCGGCGTGCTTCATGAATGTCCATGAACCTACGTCCTGGTAGCCAAGCTTCTGGCCGTCCTGCCAGTATGAACCGTGTGGGCTTGGAGCCATTCTCCACTTTGGAGTGCCGTCTTCGTTCATAACTGGTAGTGATGGGTCAGTTGCTGAGGCAGTAAATACTGTGTACCAGAACATCTGCTGAGCAATTTCACCCTGTCCAACAACTGGACCGGACTCGCTAAAGTCCATACCCTTTGCTGTTGGTGGAGCGTACTCGAACCAGTCAAGGAACTTCTGCAGAGCGTATACCGATGCAGGGCCGTTTAGGTCTCCACCGCGGGATACTGATGATCCTGCTGGGTGACACTGCTCGACACGGATACCCCACTCATCAACAGGAAGACCGTTTGGAGTTCCCTGAGTGCTGTCACCGTTTCCTGCCATCGAGAGCCATGCGTCAGTGAAACGCCACTGTAGCGATGGTCCTGGCTTTGCGTAGTCCATGTGTCCATAGACCTTGACGCCATCGATGGTTCCGTCTCCGTTTACCTGAGTGGAGAAGAACTTCGCGATGTCTTCGTAGGCCGACCAGTTCACTGGTACACCTAGGTCATAACCGTATAGGTCCTTGAACTGCTTCTGGATGTCTGGATCGCTGAACCAGTCGTAGCGGAACCAGTAAAGGTTCGCGAATTGCTGGTCAGGTAGCTGGTATAGGACACCATCTGAACCAGTGGTAAATGACTTACCAATGTAGTCGTCGATGTCTAGACCAGGGTTAGTGATAGCAGCATCTGCCATCAAGTCACCCACTGGGTAGATGTAGTCTCCACGCTGGTGAGTACCGATTAGGTCGGAGTCGTTCACGTAGCCGTCATAAATCGAAGTTCTAGTCTTGATTTCAGTCTGGATTCTTTCGATTACGTCACCCTCACCAATTAGGTCGTGGGTAACGCTGATGCCAGTAATCTCCTTGAAAGCCTGAGTCAAAACCTTTGACTCGTACTCGTGTGGAGCAATGGTTTCAGAAACAACCTTGATGTCAGAGACACCTAGAGCCTGAGCTGCTTCATGGAACCACTTCATTTCGGCAATTTGCTCATCACGGGTTAGAGCGCTGAGTTTAAACTCACCGTCTGCCCACTTTGCAGCAACAGCGTCAATATCTTCTGTCGTACCGCCGCCTCCGGCTGCACAACCCGTTGCTAGTAGAACCGCGGCGGCCGACATGGCCACTACCGCAACACTACGTTCGCGAACAGTTTTCTTGAACATATTTTCCTTTCGCATTGCAATTGAAGAAGAGGCCGCCTTGGACTCTTCGACATCTCCAGAGCAAGAGAATTCGAGCTCTGCCTCGACGAACGAGGAGCGTCCGTCGAATTCTTTTTTTATCCCCATATCAGGATCACCACCGCCACAGCAAGTGCCCCGAGGGCCCAGATCATTGTGTTGCTATCAACAACCGCAAATGAAATCACCATGATTAAAGCGAAGGTGATGATAGCTATGTAAACGCGCTCACTTCTGTCGGTGACAATTCCAAGAAACCCTTTACGGCGAACTGGGGGCCTGAAGTGTCCCCAAATAGTTAGCCCAGCAATCATCAACGCCACACCAATAAATACAAAGGCAACTGGCGCTGTCCAGGGAATCCAATCAAACATGATTTACACCCTTCCTAACGCGAAGCCTTTAGCGATGTAGTTTCTTACGAACCAAATCACAATCACACCGGGGATGATCGTCATCACACCGGCGGCTGACAGTAGTGCCCAGTCAATACCGGAGGCCGAAATCGTTCTGGTCATCTGGGCAGCAATTGGCTTGGCATCGGTGGAAGTAATGGTTCTGGCAATCAGCAGCTCAACCCAGCTGAACATGAACAGGAAGAATGCCGTGACACCAATTCCCGAGCGGATCATTGGAATGAAGATGGTGAGGAAGAAGCGCCCGAAGCGGTAGCCATCAATTTCAGCAATCTCATCCAGCTGCTTAGGAACCCCGGACATGAAGCCCTCCAGAATCCAAACTGCCAGCGGCACGTTGAAAAGCATATGCGCGAGCGCAACGCCAAGCGGGGTATCAAACAGATCAAATGATTGATACAGCTGGAAGAAGGGAAGTAGGAATACCGCTGCTGGTGCCATTCGGTTGGTTAGCAACCAGAAGAACAAATGCTTGTCACCTGAGAATGTGTAGCGACTAAACGCATAGGCAGCAGGCAGTGCCACAATCAGCGACATCACTGTGTTCAAAAGTGTGTAAGTGACAGAGTTCATGTAAGAACCGATCCAGCTTGGATCATTGAAGAACTCAATGTAGCCATTGAGCGAAATGTTGCTAGGAATCACTTCAAATTTGGCAAGGATGTTTGCGTTATCGCGCAGGGACATTGAGATAAGCCAAACCACTGGCAGCGACCAGACGGCCATGAATAGCCAGAACAGCCAGCTGCGCAAATCTAGACGGAAGCGCGAGGTCTTAGCTCCTGCGGCCGAAATTGCAACCTTCTCTGTCATTTCTCACTCCCCTCTAGCTTGAGTTCTTTTTCCTTTTTCTTCTTCTCTCGCTTGGTGACTTTGGTAGCACCTGGACGTTCATCCAGAGTTAGCACAGTGAAGAAGATGAAGGAGAAGATCTGGATGAACAAGAAGTACATCAGTGAGAATGCACCCGCAACACCAATGTCAAACTGGCCGATTGCGATTGTGGTTAGCAAAATACTGAGTGTCGTTGTCGAGTCACCAGGGCCACCACCGGTCACCACGAATGGCTCGGTGTACATCATGAAGGAATCCATAAAGCGAAGCAGAATTGCAATCATCAAGACTCGACGTAGCTTTGGAAGCTCAACGAATCTAAAAATTGCCATCGGTGATGCGCTGTCAATGGCGGCTGCCTGGTAGTAAGCAGGCGGAATTGAGCGAAGACCTGCGTAAACCAGCAGTGCCACTAGTGGCGTCCAGTGCCAGGTATCCATCACCAGGATCGTCACCCATGCATCGAACTCAGAAGCGGTGGGGTTGTATTCAACAAACTGGTTTGCCAGAACACCACCCAAACCGATGTCACTTCTGGTGAAGATCTGCCAAGTGGTTCCAATTACGTTCCAAGGAATGATTAATGGAATCGCAACTACTACCAGTGCCGCTGACGCTTTCCAGCCTGAGCGAGGCATTAGTCGAGCAATAAAGATTCCCAGCGGAATTTGAATTAGCAAAATCTGAGCTGAAAGCAAAAGGTTACGCTGGAAAGCGTTTTGAATGTTTGGGTCAGTTGCCACCTTCTTGAAGAAGTCAAGCCCAACAAACAGACGATTATCAAATCCTTGAATGTCCTGAAGTGAGTAGTTTGCTACCGCCATCAGAGGAATGATTGCAGTAAAGGCAACTACGAATACAACCGGAAGTACCAGAAACCAGGCTTTATTGTTCTTCTTCTTGGAGTCCATAACTTAGTTCCCCCCTTGGTTCGATGGTGATACACCAGCAACAATTTTCTTGTTTGCGTCGAACAAAAATGCTCGCTTGGAATCGAAGGTGAAGTGGGCGGTTCCGCTTGCTGAGACAACGTAATTCTCTTCGACCTTGGCGATGAACTTAAAGTCATCCTTCTTTAGATGGATGAGCTTGAAGACTCCACGGTCTTCGACGCGATCAATCTTGAATTCGATTCCGGAATTGTTGCTTGGCACCAAGAATTCTGGTCGAACGCCGAACCGGTGTTTGCCCTCAAGGCCTGGCTTGGTAGCCACGCCAATTGGTTGGCCATTGTGGCTGAGGTTTGAACTCTTTACATCTACATCCAAGAAGTTCATGCCTGGTGAGCCGATGAAGTAGCCAACAAATTCGTGCTGTGGCTCAAGGAAAAGCTCCTCTGGAGTTCCAGCCTGAACCAGTGAGCCCTTGTCCATGACCAATACTTCATCGGCAAAGGTGAGAGCTTCGGTCTGGTCATGCGTTACGTATACAACGGTCACACCAGTAGAGAGGTGCAGTCTCTTTAGGCGATTACGAAGGGTCCACTTAAAATTCTGATCAATCACCGTCAGTGGCTCGTCAAACAAAATTGCTGCCACATCGGAGCGAACCAGTCCTCGACCAAGGCTAACAATTTGCTGCAGATCGGAGCGAAGCTTGGATGGTTTCCGATCGAGGTCTTTCTCAAGTCCTAATAGCTCAGCGATTTCGGCAACGCGCTTGGCAACTTGCTCGCGCGGAATCTTTCGATTCTTTAGCGGAAACTCCAGATTCTTTCTAACCGTCATGGTGTCGTAAAGAACTGGGAACTGGAAAACCTGGGCAATGTTTCGCTCATCAGTAGCAATGTTTGTGACGTCCTTGCCATCAATAAAGATTTTTCCTTCAGAGGGCTTGAGAAGACCAGAAATGATGTTCAAAAGCGTTGTCTTCCCGCAACCACTGGGGCCTAGCAGGGCGTAAGCTTTTCCGTCTTCCCAAGTCATTGTGATTGGGTTAAGTGCATGAGTCTTGCCACCATCGTAAGAGTGGGCGACTCCCTCTAAGCGAATCTCAGCCATCTACTTGCCACCTCCAATCGGTGCAAAGACCGCCCGCTCGGTAGTGGCATCGAAACCATACAAGTTGGCTGGATCGAAATAGGCGGTGATTTGTTCGTCTGGTTCGAAGGTCTGCGTTCCCTCGACTTCGATTACAAGTTGCTCGCCAGAGGTTAGCTTGATATGAACGTAGGTTGAGCTGCCAGTAACCTCCGCCAATAAAACCTGGGCAGGAACCTTCACACAATCTGGACCAGTTGAAGTAAGAGTCAGCTTGCCAGGTTGGATTCCAAGGATTACCTCTGAACCCCTAAAGTCCCTCGTGAAATTGAAGGAAATTGAGCCAAAATTGGCGCTCTGGCCATCGACAGTGGATTTGAGCAAATTGATTGGCGGGTCTGCCATTGCAACAGCGGCTGCTACGTTAACGGGGTTCTGATAAATCTCAAGTGCCTTGCCCGACTGGATAAGTGATCCCTCATTCATTACAAAGGTCTGAGTTGCAAAGTCAAGTGCCTCGGAAGGCTCTGCTGTTGAGTAGAGAACGATGGCAGACTCTTGGGCAAAAATGTTTTGAAGCTCAGCCCGCAACTGCTCTCTGAGCTTGTAGTCAAGGTTGGCCAAAGGCTCATCCAGCAAAACAATGTCCGCTTTTCTTGCTAGCGCTCTCGCAATTGCCACTCGCTGTTGTTGCCCTCCAGAAAGCTCGGAGGGCTTGCGCTTGAGGAATGGCGTAAGACCCAGCAAGTTTGCCATCTCTTCTACTCGCTTTGAAACTTCATCCTTGCTGGGCTTTTTCTTCGCCGCTAGAAGCGGGGATGCAATGTTTTCAAAGACCGATAATGATGGGTAGTTGATGAATTGCTGGTATACGAAAGCCACAGATCGTTCGCGAACGGGCACCTTGGTGACATCTTTACCATCCATGGTGATAGTGCCGGTGGTTGGTTTCATCAATCCGGCAATAATTCTCATCAGAGTTGTTTTTCCGGCAGTAGTTGGGCCGATTAGAAGATTGATGCCATTGCCAAAGGTGGCAGATAGGTCGTAAATATAGTCTTCGGAATCTTGGGTGTATGACACATTTTCCAAAACTAGCTTGGTCATATTCTGCTCCCCTCATCAATGTCTAACTGTACTTTTGAATGAGTTGTCTTATCACCCGATTTTGATTTTGCAAGAATCTGTTCTAATTCCGTTACTAACGAATTGGTAACTTCCCCAGAAAAAGCGAGGTTTGTTCGGCGATGCAAGATGTCTTCTACTGTCGAAACTTGCTCACTAGTAATCAGGTAGCGGATTTCGGTGTCTGAGTAATCTGGGTTGGATGCAAGTCTTGTTTCTCCGTTGGCAGCAATTTCACGAATAAACTCGGTTGCTCTGGTTCCATATCGAAGAAGCAACTGCAAGGCTCGCTGTGTCCCGATGCCCTTTCCGTTAACTTCTGTCCATTTCAATTGCGCATCCGCTGATGTTGGGAAATCTCTTCCACCTCCCAGGGGAAGATTCGCCGTTGATACGGCCCGCGATACGTTCAGAAGCTTTAGCACTTCAGAACTTAGGTGCTCGCCCAGCGCTCGAAATGTGGTCCACTTGCCTCCAACCAGGCTCAGGACCGGCACCTCAGATTTGGAAGAAGTTCTCACAATTCTGTAATCCCTAGAAATTACTCCTGGGTTAATGTCGCCACTGGCGCCCAATGGTCTTACTCCTGAGTATTTGTAAACAATCTGATCTTTATCAATCTTGATTGTCGGGTATACGTGAGATACCAACTTGAAGAAGTAATCAACTTCTTCATCTGTGCATACCGCTGGGAAGTGCATGTCGTGCGGAATGTCCGTTGTGCCAACCAAAACTTTCCCCACAATTGGATACATCAAAACAATGCGGCCATCCTTGTTCTCAAAGAAAATTTCTCTGTTGTC
>JACCDP010259503.1_pt1 | contig 13334 bp, 19 predicted proteins | sample 7445841 | NCBI WGS metagenome assembly JACCDP01 (sample SAMN15323441, study PRJNA562643) | freshwater metagenome | isolation source: river surface water | place: USA:Blue River Watershed | collected 2017-08-17
TATCCATGATTTTCCTCCTTTATTGACAGGAATATTTATAGGGTGTACATATTCGTTAATATATAGTACTATTAAGAAAAATACAAGAGGTAAAAAATGATGTCGCAGATCCAAGTAACTAAGCGTAATGGTAATAGAGAACTACTTGATCTTAATAAGTTTCATAAAGTAGTTTCATGGGCATGTGAAGGCCTTAATGGTGTCTCTGAATCAGAAGTAGAGATTAAATCACGTATCCAGTTTTATAATGGAATCAAAACTAGCGATATCCAAGAAACTCTTATTAAGGCTGCATCAGATTTGATTAGTGAAGAAGTTCCAGCATATCAATATGTAGCTGGACGTCTTATCAACTATCATCTGAGAAAGGAAGTCTATGGAGACTTTAATGTACCTCATCTGCGCGATCATATTCGTGTGGTTACTGACGCTGGATATTACGATAAAGATATTGAAAGCTGGTATTCTCCTGCTGATATTGATATTCTTAATTCATATATTGATCACAAGCGAGACTTTTCAATTGCTTATGTGGGTATGGAACAATTCAGGGGTAAGTATCTAATTAAGAATCGTTCTACTGGTAAAATCTATGAAACGCCTCAGATGGCGTATATGCTTATTGCCATGGTTCTCTTTCGAAACTATAAAGATGACAGACTAAAATGGATTAAGGATCTATATGATGCAACATCTACGTTCGAGATTTCTCTCCCTACGCCTATCATGGCAGGTCTTCGTAGCCCTCAAAAGCAGTTCAGTTCGTGTGTTCTTATTGAGACTGATGACTCGCTTGACTCGATCAATGCCACATCTTCTTCCATCGTTAAGTATGTTTCTCAGAAGGCGGGTATTGGGATCGGTGCTGGTCGTATTAGGGCTCTTGGCTCTCCTATTCGCAACGGGGATACTAGTCATACTGGCGTGGTGCCTTTCTACAAGCACTTCCAGTCAGCGGTTAAGTCTTGTTCTCAAGGAGGTGTCAGAGGCGGTGCAGCAACTCTATATTATCCTATCTGGCATCTGGAAGTAGAAGATCTTCTTGTTCTAAAGAATAATAAAGGTACAGAAGATAATCGAATTAGAGGATTAGATTATGGCGTCCAATTTAACAAGGTCATGTATGAGCGACTTCTTTCTGGTGGGAACATTACTCTTTTTAGCCCTAACGATGTCCCTGATTTATATAATACATTCTTCACCGATACTGAACAATTCAGGAGTTTGTACGAAAAGTATGAACGTTCTACCAAAATCAGAAAGAAGCAAATACCCGCTATTGATTTGTTCTCAGCATTCATGCAGGAACGTAAAGACACAGGACGTATCTATCTTATGAATGTTGATCATGCAAATGATCATGGTTCATTTATCAAAGAAATCGCTCCTATCCGCCAGTCAAATCTTTGTTGTGAGATTGATCTTCCAACAAAACCATTGAATGATATTAACGATCCGAATGGAGAAATTTCGCTATGTACACTAGCAGCAATCAACTGGGGCAAGATTCGTGATCCTAACGATTTTGAGCGACCTTGCCGTTTGGCTGTTCGTGCTCTTGATGAACTTTTGGATTATCAAGACTATCCTGTCCTTGCAGCCAAGAGGTCTACGATGGCTCGTCGCCCTCTTGGTGTTGGTATCATTAATCTTGCATATTGGCTGGCTCGTAATGATATTAGCTACCAACACATTGACCATGACGGGTTAAATCGTCTTCATGGTTATGTTGAAGCATGGTCTTACTATCTTATTAAAGCATCTGTTGATTTGGCTAAAGAAAAGGGTGCTTGCCCGAAGAGTGGAGAAACTAAGTATGCTCAGGGTGTCTTCCCGATCGACACATATAAGAAAGAAGTGGACGAATTGGCGTCGCCAACATATCGATTTGACTGGGATGCTCTTCGAAAAGATGCACGACAGTTCGGTATTAGGAACTCTACACTCATGGCTCTCATGCCATCAGAGACATCAGCTCAGATCTCAAATGCGACAAACGGAATTGAGCCTCCACGCTCGTTGGTATCCGTTAAGCAGAGCAAAGATGGTGTTCTTAAGCAGGTGGTTCCCGAAGTTCGCAAGCTCAAGAATAAGTATGACTTGCTTTGGGATCAAAAATCGCCAGAGGGTTATATCAAGATCTGCGCTGTTCTCCAAAAGTTCATTGACCAAGGTATCTCGGTCAACACGTCGTACAACCCCAAGTTCTATGAAGAAGAAAAGATACCCATGAGTGAGATGATTGGTCACCTTCTTATGTTCTATAAGTATGGTGGAAAACAACTTTATTATTTCAATACAAATGATGGTGCTGGTGAGTATGAAGAAAAGCCATTGGCATCTAGTGAAGTAAGTGAAGAGGATTGTGAGTCATGCAAAATCTAACTTTTGAAGAGGGTAAAACTTACATTGATCGTGAAGGAAATAAGTATATCTTCATAGAAAGAAGAGCAGGTGTAACTATATTTAAAAATCTTGATACTAATAAACACGCCGTTAAGAATTTAAACGGTCAATACAGATGGGATAATAAAGAAGATGATAGAGATATTATTGGGGTGATAGATGAGTAGTATAGTAAGAATAGATCCACCTATTCCATTAATGACTCCTAAAGGCAGAGCAGTAGCACATTTTTTAATTGATACTGGCATTGAAAATGATCTTCAGTGGGTATGTTTTCAGGACGATACTGGAGAGTGTTGGACATGGGAAAATGCTTATATTAGAGCAAGAATAAATAAGACCGCTGGACGAAAAAAGATTAGTGTGATAAACGATGATTGAACCTGATGAAACAAATTATCACTTATTTTTAAGTTATCATGGTATGAATGTTGAGGTTGCTGCAAGAGTAGTAGCAACCTTTGATAATACAGAAGCGTACCATACAAATGGATCAGTAAGAGTATGGGTACAAGCATCAAAATACGTAATAAAGGAAAGTTATAAGAATGGTTTACTCAGTCTTTGATTCTAATAATAAGAAAGATCATACAACAGTAAAGGCTTTTTTTGATGACGCACCCACTATTGCAAGATATGATAGACAGAAGTATCCCTGGATTGAGAAACTCACGGACAAGCAACTCGGGTTTTTTTGGAGACCTGAAGAAGTGGATATCTACAAAGATGCAAAAGATTTCAAGGAACTGACTGAGCATGAACAGCACATCTTTACTTCCAATCTCAAGCGACAAATCCTCCTTGATTCAGTACAAGGTCGAGCACCAACAACAGCTTTTGGTCCTATTTGTTCCCTTCCAGAACTCGAAACATGGATCACTACCTGGACATTTAGCGAAACAATACACAGCAGAAGTTATACCCACATTATTAGGAACATATATCCGAATCCCTCTAAAGTCTTTGACGAAATAACGGACATTGCCGAAATTGTTGATTGTGCGAAGGATATCTCTAAGTATTATGATCATTTGATTGAAATGAATACTAAAAGATATTATCAAGATTTTGATCCACCAGATTGGGGTCAATTTGAATATGATCATAAGAAAGCTCTTTGGCTTGCTCTTATGTCAGTTAACGTCCTTGAAGGAGTGAGATTCTATGTCTCGTTTGCATGTTCGTGGGCATTTGCGGAAGTCAAAAAGATGGAAGGAAATGCTAAGATCATTAAGTTTATTGCTCGTGATGAGAATCTACATCTTGCTGGAACACAACAACTACTCAAAGCTTTACCTAAAGAAGATGAAGACTTTACCAGAATTGCAGAACAAACAAAAGATGAATGTATCCAACTTTTTGTAGATGCTGTTGAGCAAGAAAAAGCATGGGCAAAATATCTATTCAAAAACGGATCGATGGTTGGTCTCAATGAAGTCCTTCTCGGAGACTATATAGAATGGATTACTAATAAGCGTATGGCAGCAGTAGGTGTTCCTACACCTTTTTACAAGAGTGGTAGTAATCCATTGCCTTGGACACAGAAGTGGATCTCTGGAGCAGAAGTACAGGTAGCACCACAGGAAACTGAAATTACAAGTTATATTAATGGTGGTGTGAAGAAAGATGTAACAACGGACACATTTAAGGGATTTATCCTTTGATATCTTTTATTATTCCTTGTTACAACGAAGAAAAATATATTAGAGAATGCATTCATTCTATAAAAAATGAATGTGATAATATATCTTATGAAATAATTGTTGTAGATAATAATTGCACAGATAATACTGCAATGATTGCTAAACAAGAAGGTGTAATCGTTGTTTCTGAAAAACAAAAAGGTGTAGTTTTTGCTAGACAGAAAGGTTATGAAATTGCACAATATAATCTTATTGCAAACATAGATGCTGATTCGAGATTATGTAAAGGTTGGGTCGAGACGGCGTTGGCTCAGATAAATAACGATGATGTGGTTGCTGTTACTGGTCCTCTAGTATATGATGATGTTTCGAAATCAATGATCATTATGATCAAGTTTTATTATTATCTTGCATGGTTTAGCAATAACTATATTGGTGTTTTTCTTCAAGGAGGTAATGCTCTCATAAAGAAATCTGCCTTAGATAAAGTAAACGGTTACGACACTTCTATAGCTTTCTATGGCGAAGACACTATGACAGCAAAAAGATTGAATAAATTTGGTGAGATTAAATTTGATATGAAACTAAAACTATATTCATCACCAAGAAGATTAAAAGATCAAGGTGTATTAAAAACGACTTGGCTATATCTATCTAATTATTTTTCCGTGACATTCAAAAATAAATCCACAACAAACGATTATAAGGATTTTAGATGAAGTCATATAAAACAGTATTCATTTCCGATATTCATTTAGGAACAAAAATGAGTCGAGCAGATCAACTGCTCGAATTTATGAAAACGTTTGAGTGTGATAAAATATATTTGGTTGGTGATATTATTGATTGTTGGGCTATGTCAAAGAAAACAATATGGTCGCAGTTTCATAATGATGTTATTCAAAAATTATTGCGTAGAGCAAGAAAAGGTACAGAGATAGTTTACATACCTGGTAATCATGATGAAGTAATGCGTGATTATTGTGATAATGAATTTGGACATATTATCATAACAAAAGAATCAATACATATTGGTGCAAATGGTAAACTCTATCTCGTTACTCATGGCGATCAATTTGATATTGTAATGAGAAATGCAAAATGGTTAGCTCATCTTGGTTCATGGGCCTATGATGTTAGTATATCTATAAGTATTGCACTTAATAAAGTTAGAAGTTTGTTTGGTATGTCTCATTGGTCTTTGTCTTCATATCTAAAGAATACGGTCAAAGAATCAGTAAATTTTATTGGTGACTATGAAGAAACTTTGACGAAATATGTTAAGAATAAAAAATTAGATGGCATTATATGTGGGCATATTCATCATGCTAATATAAGAGATATTGATGGAGTAACCTATATGAATTGTGGTGATTGGGTTGAATCATGCACAGCATTAGTTGAGAACCACGATGGTTCATTTGAAATCATATATTTTAAAGGAAATTTATCATGAGTTGTGGTGAAGATTGTAAATGTAAAGGAAAAAAAGATGTGCACAGTTCCGATGACTATGAGCGAGGTTATCGCCAAGGGTATCAAGACGGTTTGGATAATGCAAGAAAAATATATGATCCTTACATGCCAGTGGCTCCAGTTTTACCAAGTACGTTAAATAATTCATGTAAGATATGTGGAATAAAGTTAGATAGAGTTATGAATTATGTTTGTTATAATTCAGGTTGTCCGACAAGAGTAACCTGTTAATTAGGAGAAAAAGAATTGAGTGATAAAGAAATAGTTTGTACAAATTGTGAAGCAGAATTTCAAGTAGTGCATGATGAAGTATATTCACCAGAGTTTTGTCCGTTTTGTGGTGATAAAATTAGATACGATGATAGTGATTTAGAAGAAGAAGACGAAGATAAGTGGTATCCAGATCCGTGAATAAATAGAGGGAAAGGTGTCCCTCTATGTCTTATGAAAACCCGTGGTATTATAATAACGAAATCGTAGAATCTGATAAGATAGAAGAATTCTATGGTTTCGTTTATCGAATCACAAATACTCTAAACAACAAGCAATACATCGGCAAGAAGTTTTTCTGGTCAATGAAGACTCGTGTGATTAAGAAGAAAAAGAAGAGATATAAGGCTGAGTCTGATTGGAAAAATTATTACGGTTCTAACAAAGAATTGGTGTACGATGTTGAAAATTGTGGTATTATAAATTTTAGGAGAGAAATACTTCGCCTGTGTAAAACAAAAGGCGATTGTGGATACTTTGAAGCGAAATATCAATTCGCAGAAGAAGTATTAGAGAAAGATGAATATTACAACTCATGGATTATGTGTAAAATACATAAAAAACATGTTAAAAGGTAAAACAGCGTAAAAATTACCGGAAATAATTTTTTCAGGTTACGGGTTGACATTTTTTCGCAGTTTTGATAGTATATAGAGATAGGCGCACGTGGTGAAATAGGTAGACACAAGAGACTTAAAATCTCTCGCTTCGGCTTGTCGGTTCGAGTCCGACCGTGCGCACCAAATTCAAGGAGTAAATTATGGCACATCCTCATAAGAATCGTCCTCGTAAGGGTAGACGCAAGATTGGCAGTAAGAAGCGTAAGTCTCGTCGCTTGAAGGGCAAGCGTAAGGGTAAGAAGTAAATAGGAATAATGCGGGCGTGGTATAAGGGTTGTGCCCTAGCCTTCCAAGCTAGTGAAGACCAGTTCGAGTCTGGCCGTCCGCTCCACTTGAAATAGGAGTTATCGTGTCACGTGAATTCAACATTGAAGAAGTCAAAGAATATATTGCTAACAGCTCAGAAAATACCTCCATTTATATTGGAGCAGACAGCGAACGCTACCGCGGTCGCGATGACAAGTGGTATGCTGACTACACTGTTGCTGTTGTCGTACATGTTGACTCTTCTCGTGGATGCAGAGTATTTGGAAGAGTAACTTCAGAACGTGACTATGATAAGCGCCACGATAGGCCATCATTTCGGTTAATGAACGAAGTCTATAAGGCTTCTGAAATGTATCTAGAACTTTTTGAAGTAATTGGTGATCGTCATTGTGAAGTTCATCTTGATATTAATCCTGATGAGATGCATGGATCATCTTGTGTTATTCAACAAGCAACCGGCTATATCCGCGGCATGTGTGGTTTTGCACCTAAAGTAAAACCAGAAGCATTTGCTGCATCATACGCTGCTGATCGTCTAAAAGAAATTATTGCTAATTAAAGGAGAATGATATGCAACCTTCTATTACAGAAGTAAGAAGCCAACTCATTTATGATGAGGGTCTTCGAAACTTTATGCTTAATGTTTATAACTACATGACTTTTGCTCTTGCAGTAAGTGGTCTTGTATCTCTTGGTATTAGCATGAGCCCTGATCTTCTTAAGTTGATTTGGGGTACAAACTTTAAGTGGATTGCCATCTTTTCTCCATTGGCTATGAGTCTTGCTTTTGCATTTCTTATCCAGAATATGTCTGCGCAAACTGCTAAGATCTTTCTTGTAGCATTTTCTGCTGTCATGGGTCTTAGCATGAGTTCGATCTTCCTTATCTTTAAGCTTGGAAGCATCGCTCAGGTATTCTTTATCACTGCAGCTACTTTTGGTGCTACTTCTTTGTATGGTTATACTACAAAGCGAGACCTTACAAACCTCGGTAGCTTCTTGATGATGGGTGTTATTGGTCTTGTTATTGCAGGTCTTATTAACCTGTTCTTGCAGAGTTCTATGATGTCGCTTATCATCAGTTGTATCTCTGTATTGGTGTTTACTGGTCTTACTGCTTATGATACACAGAACTTGAAGAATACATATGATGAGCTTGATGAGTCAGAACGCGATAAGGCTGGAGCAATCGGAGCTTTTAATCTTTACATTAATTTTATTAATATCTTCATGGCGCTTATGAATATCTTAGGCGAGAAGAAAGAATAAGGAGTTCGCGCGAGTAGCTTAAAGGTGAAGCCGGCCGCTCATAACGGTCTGAGTGTAGGTTCGAGTCCTACCTCGCGCACCAATTACATGAAAAAAACATTATTAATTACTACATTTAGTATTCTTTGTGGTTGCTCTGCTACTGATAGCAGAGCAACTCTTTTAGAAGAATCTAAAGGTATAAATAAAAAGTATTATGTCAATGCTACATGGTACAAAGCGGGTCGTAAGACTGCCAATGGCGAGAAGTTTAATCCACATGGCATGACAGCGGCTCATAAAAAATTACCGTTTAATACTATGATACGTGTCACAAACCCTGTAAACGGTAAAAGTATTTTGGTTAGGATTAATGATCGCGGCCCCTTTACTAAAGGTAGAGATTTAGATCTGGCTATGGGGGCAGCAAAAGCTATAGAGATGAAAGGTACATCCAAGCTGATAATGGAGATCATGCCTAATCGATAACAAAAAAGGAAAAAGCATGAAAAAGATTATTTTAATTGTATCACTAATGCTGGCACCGTTTGCATTTGCAAATCTTGCAGAAGCTAGGCCAAACAATGAAAATACTCAGGTATCGCAACAGACAGTAAAAAAGAAAAAGAAACAAACTAAAAAGAAACCAGTCAAGAAAGTTCAACAAGTTAAGGCTCAACGACCTACAAATCAGTTGGCTACTACTAACACAGTATTAAATAATGATACTAATGATGAATCTGTAGCTCAATACTGGGTAAGGGAACGTGAAAGACAAGAAAGAGAAAGACAACAGCAGGCCGTTCAGCAACAGGTCGTTGCATCTTCTCTTGGCCTTAAAAAAGAAAATACTACAAAAAAGAAACCTACTACTTTAGAAGTTCGTAATAACTGTTTTTGGTTTGTATGTAACGAAGAAGTAATTAAGCCTGTCTACGTTGAAGCAAAAAAGTGGGAAGGCAAAAATGCTAGAAATCATCGCCGCGAATTAAAAAATCTTATGGCTGCAGGTAATAATAATCAACCTGTAGATCCTGTTCGTATACCATGGTGTGCAGGATTTGTTAATGCTATACTAGCACGTTCTGGTTATGAGACATCAGGAAGTCTTATGGCTAGAAGTTTCTTACAATATGGTATAATAACAAAAGAACCAGAGATCGGCGATATAGTTGTTACTAAAAGAGGAAGTAATCAACTAGCAGGACATGTTGGTTTCTTTGAAGGCTATGAATGGTTTGAAGGTGTTAAGTATATTAAAGTATACGGTGGCAATACTGCAAAATCAGTACAAGTTGGTTATTTTCCTGTGAATCAAATATTAGGCTATCGTAGACCAGTATTAGCTTGAGATACATACTCATACAGCGATATAATTATAATATAATATTAGACACAGAACGAGATCAAATAGTTTTTCTAAGTAAAGATCTCGTTCTGTGTCAAAAACAATTGGAGTTATATAATGCCACATGTGGATCTTCTATTAGTTGAAGTAAACTGGTTAAGACAAATCTTAGAACATATTGAGACAGCAATTAAATCAGAGACAATGACTGACTTTGAAAAAACTGTTGCTGTTGAGTGGTTAGTTCGTCAAACAAAGAGTGCAAGCAGAGATGAGTGATAAAGAAGATAAGATTACTAATATTCCGAATATTGAAGATCATCATTACCTTCTATTCAATAAAGATTTTGAACCAAGTTCCTGCGGTGATGCTATGGAATTTATCATAGCAAGAAATTTAATGAGGAAAGATCGTCCTAAACATATTAAGATGATTATTAATTCGCCTGGTGGTGATGTTGGTTCATGCTTTGCATTGATTGATACTATTAAAGGATCAAAAATTCCTGTTTATACGTATGGACTCGGTGAGATTGCAAGTTGTGGATTGATGACTTTTATTGCTGGTGAAAAAGGTCATCGTTATGTTACACGAAATACTGCTATTCTTTCTCATCAGTATTCATGGGGGAGTTATGGTAAAGAGCATGAACTTATGGCTCGTGTAAAAGAATTCAATAATACTCATGCACGTATTGTAGAACATTATAAGCGTTGCACCGGCTTAGATGAAAAAACAATTAAAAAGTATCTTTTGCCTGCAGAGGATGTTTGGCTAACAGCAAAAGAAGCTGTTAAGTATGGCATAGCAGATGAGATCGTGGAGTTCTATTGATGTGGAGACTCTGGGCAAAAGCTCTAGGGGAAAAAGCAAGTGAAGACGATTGCGAAGCAGACAAGGTTGCTGTCATTCGTTCTCTAATAGTTCTATGTTATATCATAACAAACGTTTTTATTGTTGCTGGAGTTATTAGGCATTGGTGAAATCTTTTGAATGGTGGATAGAGTGGACTGCTACTGCCATCCTTATGGTCGGTGTAGCTTTAACTGCATGGAACATATATCCACTTAACATCTATTTTAGTTTGGCTGGCAACTTTGGTTGGTTTATAGTTGGATATATGTGGAAAAAATGGTCATTGATCATAATCCAGTTTGTGATATCAGCGCTTTATATAGCAGGCCTCATTATAAATACTTAAAACGAGGATGCTATGAAATCATTTTATTCATACTTAGAAGAATTAAAGATAAGCCTTCAATATCATGATGAGCTTAATCCTAAACTTTGGAATGGTAATAAACTAAAGTCTGAAGTAAGAGTAAAGCTTTTAAAGTTTGCTGATACTTGGGCAGACTATGCTAGTATTCCTAAAAACTTAATTCAAGATATCATCATGGTTGGTGGTAATGTTAATTATAACTATACTGATAAATCAGATATAGATGTCCATCTTATTATCGATAGAAACAAGTTAGGTGAAAGAAAACTAGTTGATGACTATCTTCAGAGCAAAAAAGTTTTATGGACTCTAACACATAATATTAAAGTATACGGCTATTCATTAGAACCATATGCACAAGATCCAGTAACATCCTATCCGAAAGGACAGGGTGTTTTTTCTTTGAAGAATAACAAGTGGATAGTTGAACCTGTAAAAGGTAATTATAACTTCAACGCTGATAAGAATCTTAAGAAAAAAGTTTCTGACTATATGCACCTTATCGATCATATGATTAAAAGTAAGATGGATACAGAGGCATTTCAATCTCTCAAAGCAAAGATAAGAGATATGAGAGGCGTAGCCATTGCTAAAGGCGGTGAGTTTAGTCAAGAGAATCTTGTATTCAAGGAACTTCGTAATCGAGGATACCTTGATAAAATGGATAAATATGAAAAGACGCTGAAGGATAAAGAACTCTCGTTGTAATGTTTGATTATATATTATGGTTGCTGTTTGGTACAGCTTATGGATTCATGATTGGTTTGATACCAGTTGCTGGTGCTAGCACAGCGCTAATAACTATCTATGGCTTCTTAGATTTCTTCAGAGCTGATCCTTATACACTTGTAGTTTTCACAACAGCAATAGTTGTAGCCAGCACCATAGGTGATAGTTTTGCTAGTATTGTTCTCAATATACCCGGAGCATCCGGATCTGCAGCAACCATCGTTGACGGTTTTCCTTTGGCTAAAAAAGGTCAGGCAGCTCGTGCGTTAAGTGCTGCTATTACTACATCAACATTAAATGGTTTTATATTTGGAATCATAGCACTGGTATTCTTACCATTTTATAGCAAAGCAGTACTAGCTTTTGGTATACCAGAGTTATTTTGTTTTTTAATCCTTGCATTCACATGTGTTACTTTTATCACTAGTGATAAATGGGTCAGAGGATTATTTGGTTTATCTATTGGTATATTTTTAGGTATGGTTGGGCAACATCCAACAACGAATGCTGCTAGATGGACTCTTGATTGGGAATATATAAAGGCTGGTATTCAAATTATGCCAGTACTTGCTGGAGTTCTTGCATTTCCAGAACTAATAGAAGCTTATAGATCTGGTTATAATGCTACTACAACGAAGATAGTTGATGCTAAGAATCAAACTATACAGGGTGTAAAAGACACATTTATAAATTGGAAAGATAGTATCAGAGGTGGAACTATAGGTGCTTTTATTGGTGTATTGCCAGGTGTTGGTGGAGCAGTTGCTGATTGGGTTGCGTATAGTCAAACGGTAGCTTTAAATAAGAATGAGAAGATACCATTTGGCGAAGGCAATATCAAAGGTGTTATTGGTTGTGAGGGTGCAAACAACTCGCAGAAAGCAACAGGATATATACCAACAGTTTTGTTTGGAATACCTGCAGCACCATTTGAAGCTATCATCTTAAGTTTGTTTATCTTAGTTGGTATAGAACTAGGAACACCAAACTTACTAAAAGATATGACGTTCTTCAAAGCATTAAACTATAGTTACATGGCTGCATTAGCTTTAACATTCATAGTTTCTATGATCATGATAAAGTATATCACGCTTATATTTAGAGTGCCATTCTCTGTATGGTTTTATGTGTTATCAGCTTTGTTGGTATGGAGTTGTGTACAATATACTGGTTATTGGGAAGATTATTTTATCCTAGCAGTCTTCATAGTTCTTGGATTATTACTAAAATACTTTAGCATAAGTAGAGCTGCATTTATTATAGGTTTCGTGTTATCAGACCAGATAGAAAAAATGTATTATCAGTATACAATTCTATTCGAATGGCATGATGTTTTCACAAGACCAATATCATTAGCATTAATAATAGTAACTATTGCGTTAGCAATATACGGAATATTTTTTAATAAAACAAGGATATCATATACATGACACAGTATCAGGAATGGAACGGAAGTCGTTGGGAATATATGAAACGTCAGAGCAAATGGCATTTTGATGATTCTAGATTGCCTGAACTTGGAAAAGATAGCTTCACTTTTGTAGGCAACTTCAGATATAACTTTAAAAATATTATTGAGAAGTACATTCCTAAAGCACAGGCTAGCACATGGGCAACAAGGAATAATTATAATGCAAAGATTGCAGAGGAAGGATTGTACTCTGCATCGGCTGAACAACAAGATCTTATAAATGCGGGTGCAGATCCGAATCAAGAAGTATTCTGCAGAGTGTCTGCTGATGATGAACCGTTGTTCAAATACATCGCTGAGTATCTTGGTATAGAGAATCCTGCTATCAAGTTTCATAATCAAAAAACTGGACAGATGCTTCATCTTCATATTGATAACTTTGCCGCTAGACCTGAAAGAGATAATAGTTTTAAAGTTACTGAGATGGATGAGAATCCTGATATCATGCGTAGGTTTGCAATCATGCTTGATGACTGGAAATCAGGTCAAATATTCCAATTAGGAAATGCTATGTTCTGGCAATGGGAAGCTGGCGATTGCATAACATGGGAATGGAAAGATATCCCTCATTGCACGGCTAATATGGGTTGGCATGATAGACCAATGTTGCAGATCACTGGTTACACTACAGAA
>JACCDP010376997.1_pt1 | contig 13330 bp, 6 predicted proteins | sample 7445841 | NCBI WGS metagenome assembly JACCDP01 (sample SAMN15323441, study PRJNA562643) | freshwater metagenome | isolation source: river surface water | place: USA:Blue River Watershed | collected 2017-08-17
CGCTCTCTCTCTCTCTCTCCTCCCACCTTCGACCGATTCGGCGGGGGGAAGATCTGAGAGTTTTGAAGCGCATGCTCCAGATCAAAGCCTCAATACACCGTTGCACTGTGTGCAAGGGAGACCGGGCGGCGGTAGCTCACAGTTGTCGAAAAGTAGAAACAAGAGCAAAGGGCAAGAGCAAGGGTCAGAACGGCACTAGAACCGGCCGAAGCAGCAACAGAGTGTCGCCGTCGACGGCGCACAAAGATCGAAGGCAAAAAGAAAAAAGAAGAAGGAAGAAAGAAATATAAGAAAAGAAAATGGGAGACAACACTCGAAGCGAGCGACGGAAAAGCCTAGACGGAGAGACCGGCCGCCGCGGCCGCCGCCGCCGCGGGCGTGCTCGCCTCCGCCGCCTGGCGGGCCGCGCGCGTGGTGGCCCTTTACCAGGCTTACGGCGCGGAACTCGACACCGCCGCCCTCCGCGCCGCGGCCCATGCGGCAGGCAAGACGATTGCGCTGCCGCGGGTGGACGCCGCGGGCGTGAGCTTGCGGATCGTCGCCGCGGACACCCCGCTGGTCCTCTCGGCGCAGGGCGTGCGGGAACCCGCCGACGATCGCCCGACCCTGCCGCCGGACCAGCCGGAGCTCATCGTGGTGCCGGGACTGGGCTTCGACCGCCGCGGCGGGCGCCTGGGGCACGGCGGCGGCCACTACGACCGCCTGCTGGCGCGCCTGCCCGCCGTCTGCCTGCGCGTCGGCCTCGCCTACGACCAACAAGTCCTCGACGCCGTGCCGACCGAGCCGCACGACCTCCCCCTGCACGCGTTGGTCACGCCCACCGGCTGGGTGGACTGCGGAAACTGAGCGGAGGTTTGCCAAGCGGGGGCTTTCCTGTCCGTTGGACGATCCGATGTCCGCCCCCCGTCCCGACGCGATCCGACTCCGCGGAGTCCGCCAGAACAACCTCAAGGGGTTCGACATCGACATCCCGGTCGGTCGGCTGGTCGTGGTCACCGGCTTGAGCGGCGCCGGGAAATCCTCGCTCGTCTTCGATACCCTGCATGCGGAAGGCCAGCGGCGCTACGTCGAGACCTTCAGCCCCTACGTCCGCCAGTTCCTCGAACTGCTGCCGGCGCCCGCGCTCGACGCCGCCGAGAACGTCCGTCCCTCCGTGGCGATCAAGCAGGGCAACGCCGTCCGGACCTCGCGCTCGACCGTCGGGACGATGACGGAGCTGTGCGATTGGTTCAAGGTGTGGTTCGCGCACCGCGCGGAGCTGATCGACCCGGCCTCGGGACAGCCGCTCGCGCCGCGCGGACCGGCCGCCGCCTGGGAAGATTGCCTGGCCCGCCAGGCGGGTCGACCCGTCACGCTGACGTTCGCCGTCGCCAAGCCCGAAGGCCTCGCCTGGGCGGCGGTGGCCGACGAGTTCGTCAAGGCGGGCTTCAACCGCGCCTACGCGGCGGGGCGGCGGCTCCGGCTCGGCGAGGACCCGGTCCCCGCCGAGGCGGCCGAACTGCTCGTGGTGCAGGACCGCGTCACGGTCGCCCCGGCGGAGGCCGCGCGCTTCCACGAGGCCGCGCTCGCCGCCTTCCGGCTCGGGGGCGGAAGGCTCCGGCTCCTGGACGAACAGGGCGACGAAGTGGCGCGCTACAGCGAACTGCTCGAGTCGCCCGTGGACGGCCGGAAATTCCGCCCGGCGTCGCCCGCGCTCTTCTCCTTCAACTCGCCGGTGGGCGCCTGCCCCGCCTGCCGCGGCTTCGGCCGGGTCATCGGCCTCGACTGGAGCAAGATCGTCCCCGACCCCTCGCTGACGCTCGCGGAGGGCGCCATCGCCCCCTTCCAGGGGACGGTCTACGGGGAGAGCCAGCGCGACCTCGCCAAGGCGTGCCGCAAGGCGGGCATCCCGATGGACGTGCCTTGGCGGAAGCTGCCGGCCGCGCAGCGTCGGCTCATCGAGGACGGCGACCCCACCTACGTCCCGGGCGAATGGGACACCAAGTGGTACGGAATCCGCGGGTTCTTCCGCTGGCTCGAGTCGAGCACCTACAAGATGCATGTGCGCGTGTTCCTCTCGCGCTGGCGCGCCTACGAGGAATGCCCGACCTGCCGCGGCCGGCGGTTCCGCGAGGAATCGCTCTGCTGGCGCTGGCGAGGCCGGACCTTGCCCGAGCTCTACGCCCTGCCGGTGTCGGAGCTTCGCGGCTTGCTCGCGCCGCTCGCGCCCCAGGACTCGCGCCATCCGGCCGACCATGCGCTGGAGGCCATCCTCGCCCGCCTCGGATACCTCGAGGCGGTCGGCCTCGGCTACCTGGCGCTCGACCGCCTGTCCCGCACGCTGTCCGGCGGCGAGGTGCAGCGCGTCAACCTCACCTCCTGCCTGGGGGCCTGCCTGGCGGACACGGTCTTCGTGCTCGACGAACCGAGCGTCGGCATGCACGCGCGCGACCTCTCACGGATGGTCGGCATCCTCCGCAGCCTGGTCGAACAAGGCAACACGGTCGTGGTCGTCGAGCACGACGAATCCGTCATGCGCGCCGCCGACTGGCTGATCGAGGTCGGCCCGCGCCCCGGCGCCGAGGGCGGCCACCTCCTCTACCAAGGTCCCCCGAAGGGGATCCTCAAGGTCAAGGACTCCGCGACCGGCGGCTGGCTGTCGGGCCGGCGCGCGCCGGAAGTCCGCGCCCCCCGCCCGGTGGACGACGCGACGCCGCGGCTCCGCGTCGCCGGCGCGACGGTCAACAACCTGCGCGACTTCGCCTGTTCCGTGCCGCTCGGCCGCCTCGTCGGCCTCTGCGGGGTCTCGGGCTCCGGCAAATCCACGCTCCTGCACCAGGTCATCGGCCGCCGCGACCCCGAGTCGGGCGACGAAGCCACCGGCCCGCGCTGGGTGAAGTTCGACCGCGAGCCCGCCGAGGTCGCCCTCGTCGACCAGTCCCCCGCGACGCGCACGCCGCGCTCGAACCCCGCGCTGTACGTCGGCGCCTGGGACGCCATCCGCACGCTCCTGGGCAATTCGGCCGAGGCCAAGGCCGCGGGCCTGACGCCGTCGCACTTCTCCTTCAACGCCGGCGAGGGCCGGTGCGAGCGCTGCGGCGGCGCCGGCTGGGAGACGGTGGAGATGCAGTTCGTCTCCGACGTCGCCCTGCCCTGCCCTTCGTGCCACGGGAAGCGCTTCCGCGACGAGGTGCTGGGCTTCCGGTACGACGGCAAGTCCGTCGGCGACCTGCTCGCGATGTCGGTGACCGAGGCGCGCCGCTTCCTCGGGGAACGCACGCCCGCCTCCGCCCAGCTCGCCTGCCTGGAGGAGGTCGGCCTCGGCTACCTCGCGATGGGCCAGCCCCTCACGACGCTCTCGGGCGGCGAAGCCCAACGCCTGAAGCTGGTCCGCTACCTCTCCAAGATCGACGCGCGCAAGCCCGGCGCGTTGCTGCTGCTCGACGAACCGACCACGGGCCTCCACCGCGAGGACGTGTCGCGCCTGGTCGGGTTGCTGCAGCGCCTCACCGAAGCCGGGCACTCGCTCATCGTGGTGGAGCATCACCTCGACGTGCTGAAGTCCTGCGACTGGCTCCTCGAGATGGGCCCCGAAGCCGGCCCCACGGGCGGCCGCCTCGTCGCCGAAGGCCCCCCGGCCGAAGTGGCCGCGGCCGCGACGGTCACGGGACGTTTCCTCGCGCAGGGCGACGGCGCCTTCGCCCCGGCCGCGGCCGCGGCGGGCCGGCCCCGCCCCACCGCGATCTCCCTGCGCGGCGCGCGCGAGCACAACCTGAAGGACGTCTCCCTCGAAATCCCGCACGGCACGCTGACGGTCATGACCGGCGTGTCCGGTTCCGGCAAATCGTCCCTCGCGTTCGACATCCTGTTCGCCGAGGGCCAGCGCCGCTTCCTGGAGTGCGTCTCGGCCTACGCCCGCCAGTTCGTCGAACAGCTGCCGAAGCCGGACCTCGACTCCCTCACGGGCCTGCCGCCGACGGTCGCCATCGAGCAGCGCGTGACGCGCGGCTCCGCGAAGTCGACCGTGGCGACGGTGACCGAGGTGGCCCAATACCTCCGCGTGCTCTTCGCCCGCGCCGGCGTGCTGCACAGCCCGACCACGGGCGAACCGCTCGCGGAGATGACCGAAGACGCGGTGGTGCGCCTCATCGCCCGGAAGGCGAAGTCCCTCAAGAAAGGCGCGCTGCTGCTCGCCGCGCCCCTCGTGCGCGCGCGCAAGGGCCACCACCGCCCGTTGGCCGAATGGGCCGAGACGAAGGGGCTGCGCCTGCTCCGCTGCGACGGCCGGCTGCTCCCGGTCGACGGCTTCGCCGGGCTCGACCGCTACGCCGAACACGACGTCGACGCGGTCTTCGGCGAACTGCGCGCCGACGGCCTGATCCGCCTGCCCGACGAGACCGAGGAGTCGGGCGAGAAGGCCCTCCGCGCCCTCGTCCGCCGGACGCTGGCCGCCGGCAAGGACGCCTGCGTGCTGCTGACGCCCGACGGCCGCCAGGCCGCCTACCTCTCCACCGCGCGGAGCGATCCGGCCACGGGCGAATCGTTCCCCGAGGTCGACCCGAAGCACCTTTCCTGGAACTCGCCGCGCGGGTGGTGCCCCGATTGCCGCGGCCACGGCCTCGAGGTCGCGGCCTTCTCCTCGGACGAGGAGGAATCCATCAACGAGAACGCCCTCGCGGACCGCGTCGGCGAGGAAGTCTGCCCGACCTGCCGCGGCGAACGCCTCGGCCCCATCGGCCGCTCCGTGAAGCTCGCCGGCCCGAAGGGCCGCTCGCTTTCGCTGCCGGGGCTGCTCCGCCTCCAGCCCGACGAGTCCCTGGCTTTCCTCTCCGGCCTGAAGCTGGCGCCCCGCGAGCAGGCCATCGTGGGCGCCCTGCTGCCCGAGATCGCCGCGCGCCTGCGCTTCCTCGACTCGGTCGGCCTGGGCTACCTGGCCCTCGACCGCGGCGCCGACACGCTCTCGGGCGGCGAAGCCCAGCGCATCCGCCTCGCCGCGCAGCTCGGCTCGACCCTTTCCGGCGCGCTTTACGTCCTCGACGAGCCGAGCATCGGCCTGCACCCGCGCGACAACGACCGCCTCATCGCCTCGCTCCGGGGCCTCCGCGACCGCGGCAACACGGTCCTCGTGGTCGAGCACGACGAGGACACGATGCGCGCCGCCGACCTCGTGGTCGACCTGGGCCCGGGCGCCGGCGTCCACGGCGGCCGGATCGTCGCGCAGGGCACCGCCGCGGCCCTCGAGCAACGGGCCGACTCCGTGACCGGACGGTTCCTCAGGGAAGCCATCCCGCACCCGCTCCGCGGGGCGCGGCGCCCGGTCGCCGGCAAGGGCGCGCCCGCGGCGTGGGTCCGCCTCAAGCACGCCGCCCTCCGCAACCTGAAGGGCTTCGACGTCCAGATCCCCGTCGGCCGCCTCACCGTCGTCTGCGGCGTCTCCGGGGCCGGCAAATCCACGCTGGTGACCGACCTGCTCGCGCCGGCGATCCGCGCCGCGCTGGCGAAGAAGAAGGATGGCCTGACCGGCAAGGAAGCCCTCGCCGTCGTCGCCCACGAGGGCAAGCCCGCGTTCGCGACGCTCGCCGGGCTCAAGGGCTTCCGCCAGCTGGTGAACGTCGACCAGGAGCCGATCGGCAAGACGCCGCGCTCCACGCCGGCGACCTACATCGGGGCCTGGGACCTCATCCGCGAACGCCTCGCCTCGCTGCCCGAGGCGGCGATCCGCGGGCACGGCGCCGGCTTCTTCTCGTTCAACACCTCCGGCGGGCGCTGCGAGGCCTGCTCCGGCGCCGGGCGCATCAAGCTCGAGATGAGCTTCCTGCCGGACACCTACGTCCCCTGCGAGGAGTGCGCGGGCACGCGGTACGGCGCCGCCGCCAAGGCGATCCGCTGGAACGGCAAGTCCGCGGCCGACCTGCTCGCGATGACCTTCGAGGAAGCCGCGGCGTTCCTGTCGTTCGACGCGAAGCTCGGCGACCTCTGCGGGCTGATGGTGAAGACCGGGTTGGGCTACCTCACGCTCGGCCAGAGCAGCCCGACGCTCTCCGGCGGCGAGGCCCAGCGGCTCAAGCTCGTGAGCGAGCTGGCCCAAGGCCTGCCGACGTTCCGGGAACGTTCCCGCGGCGAGATCCGCCCCAACCTCTACATCCTGGAGGAGCCGACCATCGGCCTGCACCAGTCCGACTGCCGGCGCCTCATCGAACTGCTGCACGCGCTCGTCGACCAGGGCCACACGGTGGTCGTCATCGAGCACCACCCCGACGTCATCGCCGAGGCGGATTGGGTCCTGGAGATCGGCCCGGAAGGCGGCCAGGCCGGCGGCCAGCTCGTCCACGCGGGCGATCCGGAATCGCTGGCGGCCAACCGCCGCTCCCCGACCGCCCCGGCCTTGGCGCTCACGCTGCGACGCGGAAGCATTAAGCCTTTGTCATAGCCTCCGCCCGCGGCCTAGAGTCGGGCCGAGATCATGACGGCCCCCGCGCCCACCCCGCCGGCCCCGCGCCGGACGCGCCGCCTCGCCCTCGCGGGGGCGGCGGCCTTGGCCGCCTTCGTCTTCGGCGCCGTCCATTGGGAAACGGAACCGCCGGACGGCGGCGCGAGCGGCGACTCCAGGAAACCGGCGCCCGCGGGGGAGGCGCCCGCGGCGGCGACGCTCCCGCCCGACGGCGGAGCGGCGGCGAAGGCGCCGACCGAAGAGGCCGGTTTTTTCGCCGATTTCTTCCGTCCGCGGGGGGAGCAGCCGGCGAAGGCCGAGGCCATCGGCGGCGCCGACGGCGGCACCGGCCCCCGCAAGGCGGAGGCGGCCAACGCGGCCGCCGCGGGGAAGCCACCGCTGGATCCCGCTCCCTATGACTTCGGTCCGGCGGCCCGCCGCGACCCCGCGAAACTGGCCGCCCTGCTCGCCGACACCCGGGCCCGTCTGCTGGATGGGCGCTGGGAAGAACACCTCGCGAAACTCCAGCCCGGGCTCCGGGCGGCGTTGGTCGCGACCCCGATCGGACCCGACGGGAAAGGCTTCGAGGAACTGGGGCGCAACCCGCTCTTCGCGGTCGGCGCGGGCCAGGCGCTGCTGATCGCCCGGGCCGGCTCGACCGAAGGCTTCACGACGCGCACGGGCCCCGAGTCGCTGCGCCGGCTGGCGGAGGGCGAAGGGCTCGCGGGCTTCCTCGAGGACCTGCTGCGCCAACCCGAGTGGATGGAGACGTTCCTCGCGCAGGTGAAGCCGGAGGACGAGGTGCCGGCGGCGCTGAAGGTCTGGGCGCTCGCCTGGAACGCGGACCCGCTCCCGTTGCGCGGCCGGTACCTGCGCCTGCAGGTCGCCTTCGCCCTGGTCTTCGACCGCGAACGGACGCTCGCGCAGGAACCCGAGGAGGCGATCAACCCGCTGACGCGCTACGCCTTCTTCCGGAGCGCGGCCGAGGAAGGCCGGCTGAAGATGGACGTCGCCAAGCTGCCGGTCGACGCGCTGCTCTGGGTCGCGGGCAGCGAGGCCGGCGACCCCGACCTGCACTGGGCGCTGCAGGAGACCAAGCTCCGGCGGCTCGGGCCCGAGGACTGGGCCAAGGCCTACGCGATCGTCGAGCAAGGCGGTACGCTCGGCAAGAAACTCGCGCCGCGGAACCAACCCTCGGGCAAGAAGGCGGCGACGAAGCTTACGCGGACGCAGCAGGAGATGGTCGAGGCGGTGGACGCCGGTTCGCTGGAGTACGCCTTCAAGTTCGGCGGCGATCCGGTCGCCTTCGCCGTCGAGGCGGCCCGCGCCTTCGGCATCCCCGCCGCCACGCTGTCGGGACGGGCGGCCGGGCGGACGCCGCCGCCCACCTGGGCGGCCTTCCAGCTGGACGCGCGCCGCTGGGAACTCGGCCTCGGCCGGCCGGCCAGCGGCGGCGCGAGCGGCACGGCGCTGGACCCCCAGACGCTCCTGCCCGTGCACGAGTTCGAGTTGGCCGCCTTGGTCGACCGCGCGCGCCAGGGCCCCGGGGCCGAGCGCTGCACGCGGCTGCGCCTGATGGCGAAGCTGGCGGCGCAGCTCGGCGAAGCCGGCCGGCAGCAGGCGTGCCTCGCCGCCGCCTGCCGGGCCTACGACCGTTCGCTGCCGGCGTGGCGCGAACGGTTGGCGGCGCTGGCGACCGACGAGGCGGCGCCGACCGCGCCGTGGGCGGCGACGCTCGCGGAGCTCCGGCGGGCCTTCGACGAATCCGCGGACATGCGCGACCTCGCCGACGAGCATGAGGCGCGCTTCCTCCTCGGCCGCGTGCCGGCGACCGACGCGGTCCGCACGATCCAGGACCGCCTCCGCAAGCTGCTCCGGGAATTCCCGGGCCGCCGCGACCTCTACCTCGCGGGGATCGCCCGCGCGGCCAAGGTGCTCGCCCGGGACCGGACGGCGAACGCCAAGGAAATCTCCGCCCTCTACCGCGAGGCGCTCGAGGAATGCGCCGGGGATATGACCGAGTTCCGCGGGGTGCTGGCCGACTACTACGCGACGGTGAAGGGCGAGGAACCGCTGGAACTGCGCTTCCTCGAGGACGCCGAGCATGCCTTCCGCCGCAAGGTCGACCTCCCGCCGGCGGCCTTCTTCGAGATGACCGAGGAACTCTACGTGTATTTCCGGAAATGCGGCCAAGGCCAACGCGGACTCCGCCTGCGCAGGGAAGGCCAGAAGGCGAAGGAAGCCGCGGAGAAGGGCTCCAGGTAAGCCGCCCCTGGGTCATTCAAGGGTTTTCGGGCGGATTTCACCCTAGCCCGGAGGATGGATTTTGACCCGGCGGGGCGAATCGCCAAGGTTGGACTCCCCGTCATGCGCGCGCCGCTCGAACCCAGACCCCTCCCCCCGAAGAAGCCGAAGTCCGACCGCGGCCATGGCGAAGCCATCCTCATCGGGATCCTCCTGCCGGTGCTCGTGGCCGCCGCCTGGTTCGGCTACGCCGTGTACGACCGCACGCTGCACCCCCGCGAACTCGCGGCCAACGAGGGCGCACCGAGCCTGATCGACGACGTGGCCGGCTTCTTCGGCGGCAAGCCCGCGGCCGTCGCGGTCGCCGAACCGGTGCCGGGCGCCGCCGCGGGCACCGGGCCCGCGGTCGAACCGCCGATCAAGCCGACGGGTCCCGCGACCGCGGTGACGCCAACGGTGAAGGAGGAACTGCCCGCGCTGGCCCCCCGCCCCTACCCCTTCGACTCCATCTCGCGCCGCGACCCGAAATGCCGCGCGACCCTGCTGGCCGACACCAAGGCCCGCGTCTACGACGGCAAGTGGGAGAGCCATTACGACCGTCTCCGCTACGGGCTCTACCCGGCGCTGACCGCCACGTCGGCGACCGACGGCGCCCGCCGCTTCGACGACCTCTGGGAGAACGACTACTTCGCGCTGGGGATGACGCAGGCGGAATTCGTGCGCCAGGTGACGCCGGCGACGCTGCGCCAATTCATGACCGACGAGCAGGTCCAGCCGTTCCTCATCGGCCTGCTGGCCGACCCCGAGCGGCTCGAGCTCTTCCTCGCCAACATCAAGCCCGAGGACAACTTGGGCAACGCGCTGCGCGTCTGGGCCCGCCTGGACGGCGACGACGCCAAGGAACTGAAGGGCAAGTACGTCAACCTGCAGGTGGCCACCGCCCTGGTCTTCGACCAGAAATTCACGTTCGCCCGCGCCCGCGACCCGAAGCACGAGCGCTTCACGGTCGACGCGCTGGAGCGCTACCGGTACTTCCGCGACAACGCCCAGCGCCAGCGGCTGGAAACGGACGTCAAGAAGCTCGCCCCCTACGAGCTCGTCTGGGTGGTCAGCGCCGAGGCGACGACCGAGGAGATGGAATGGGCCCTGAAGGAGAACGACCTGAAGAAACTGAAGCTCGCCAACGGCGACCAGCAGAAGGACTGGAGCGAAGCCTACCCGATGATCAACTACCGGATGGACTTCGTCACGGGCGCCAAGCCCCCGAAGGCCCCGCCCGGCAAGAAGGCCTATAAGCCGCTGGCCGAAAGCTTCACGCGGGGCACGCTCGAGGAGATCCTCGAGGTCGGCGGCATCTGCATGGACCAGTCCCACTTCGGCACCACCGCGGCGCGCGCCTACGGCATCCCCGCCGCCTCCGTCGGCGGCGACGGCAACCGCGGCGGCCACGCCTGGTTCGCCTACCTGATGCCGAACCACCAGTGGAACATGGGCAACGGCTTCCGCCCCTTCAACGAGCCCCGCAACCTGCCGGGCACGGGCCGCTACGCCGACGGCTACGCGAACGGCCACACCCGCGACCCGCAGACGGGTCGCGGCATCGGCGAGTTCGAGGTCCAGATCACCGGCGACCCCAAGCGCCGGATGAAGTCGCACTACGAGAAGGCCTTCCGCCTCCGCCTCGCGGCGCGGGTCTACGCCGCGAACACCGACCAGGAGGGACGCTACGCCTGCCTGCGCTTCGCCACCCATGCGGCCGAACTCTCCATCGACGGCTGGAAGGAGGCCGCCGCCTGCCTCGAGGACCTCGGCGCGAAGGCCGACCACGAGCGCTGGCGCGGATTCCTGCGCGACATGCGCGTGGCCTTCAACGTGTCGGACGAGGACAAGCGCTGGCCCGACATGCTCGCGATCGCCGACGGCTACGCGGAGAAGCACGTCTGGACCGACCCGAAGATGACCCCGGAGCAGATCTTCAAGGAGTGCCGCCAGTCCTACGAGGTCTTCATGCGCGAGAAGAAGCGCCTGCGCGGCGATACGATGGACAAGACGCGCTACGACCTCATCGTCGTCGCGGCCGAGCGCACCGCCCGCCAGTTGGCGAAGGACACTACCCCCAAAGGCCAGGAGAACCTCTTCTTCTACCTTCGCCACGCGCTGCAGGACAACCGGGAGCACCTGCCGACCTTCCGCGGCCTGCTCGACAACTTCTACGCGGCCGTGAAGGGGAACAAGAAGCTGGAGCGCTTCTACCTCGAGGAGATGCGCCGCATCTACGTGCGCGAGATGGAGGACACCGGCAACGACGTCTTCCGCATGAAGACCGTGCTCGGCCTGATCGACGTGATGCTGCCCTACTTCAACAAGTGCGACGAGCCCGAGCTGGGCCGCAAGCTGGTGCACGACAAGGAGAAGATCCAGAAGGAGCTCGAGAAGCTGAAGAAGCAATGAGCCGACCGATCCTCCTCGGGGTCAACATCGACCACGCCGCGACCGTCCGCCAGGCCCGCTACCGCGGCATCCACGCCGCGCCGCACGCCGAGCCGAGCCCGCTGGCCTTCACCCGCGAAGCCCTGGCCGGCGGCGCCGACGGCATCACCGTCCACCTCCGCGAGGACCGCCGCCACATCCAGGAGGACGACGTCCTCGCGATCGCCCGCCTGCCGGGCGTGCGGCTCAACCTCGAGATGGCCTGCACCCCCTGGATGACGGACTTCGCGCGGCGGCTCCGGCCCGCCGCGGTCTGCCTGGTGCCCGAATCGCGCGAGGAGATCACGACCGAAGGCGGCCTGGAGGTCGCCGGCCAGCGCGACCGCGTCGCCGCCACGGTGGCCGCGCTGCGCGACGCCGGCATCGAGGTGTCCCTGTTCATCGGTCCCGAGGCCGCCCAGATCGACGCCGCCCACGCCGTCGGCGCGCCCGTCGTCGAGCTGCACACCGGCGCCTTCGCCAACGCCTGGCTCAGCCCGGCGGCGGACGCGGAATTGGCGCGCTTGCGCGCCGGGTGCGAGCACGCGCACCGGCTCGGGCTGGTGGTCAACGCGGGCCACGGCATCAACTACGACAACATCCGCGCCCTCCTCACGCTCCCGCACCTGCACGAGCTGAACATCGGCCACACCATCGTGGCGCGCTCGCTCCTCACGGGCGTCCGCGCGGCGGTCGCGGAGATGAAGGCCCATCTCCGGGGCGGCGCATGAACCTCCGGGGCGGCAACGTGATCGGCGTGGGCGTCGACCTGACCGAGGTCGCCCGCATCCGCGCGGCGCACGCGCGGCATGGCGACGCCTTCCTCGCCAAGGTCTTCACCCCGGCCGAGCAGGCGCTGTGCCTGGCCAAGGCCGACCCGCTCCCGTCGCTGGCGGCGCGCTTCGCCGCGAAGGAGGCCGCGAGCAAGGCCTTCGGGACGGGCATCGGCGCCGAGCTCGCGCTGACGAGCGTCGCCATCCTCAGCGGACCCGAGGGCGAACCGGTGGTCGAACTCGACGACCGCGCCCGCGCGTTGCTCGCGAAGCGGGGCGCGACGCGCCTGCTGGTCTCGCTCACCCATACCGACGACCTCGCGCAGGCCTTCGCGGTCCTCGTGCGCTGAGATGGAGCCCACCGCCCTGCCGGTCCTGTCCTGCGCCGCGGCCGCCGCGGCCGAGGCGGCGACCATCGCCGGCGACGCCGGGCGCTCCTTCGACCTCATGATCCGCGCCGCGGCGACCATCGCCGTGCGCTCGGCCCGGCTGCTGCGCCATCCGGCGCGGCGGGTGCTGGTCCTCGCGGGCAAGGGCAACAACGGCGCGGATGCGGTCCTCGCCGCGAGCGTCTTCGCCGACGCGGGCGCGGAGATCACCGTCGTCTTCGCGCAGGGCGCCCCGAAGGCCGGCCAGCCCGCCACGGTCTGGCGACGCTGCCGGAAGGGCATGCGCGTGGCCGCGGCCGCCGACCTGCCGCGGCTGGCGCGGAGTCCCTTCTGCCTCATCCTCGACGGCGTACTCGGCCAAGGCTTGCGCGGGAAAGTCCCCGCCGCCCTCGTCCGCTTCCTCCGCGCCACCGAGGCGCTGCAGGGGTTGCGCGTGGCGGTCGACCTGCCGAGCGGACTCGGGGACGACGCCCCGGGGCCGGCTTTCCGCGCCGACGTCACCTTCGCCCTCGGCTGCCTCAAGCGTCCCTTGCTCGCGCCGCGCGCCCGGCGGTTCGTCGGCCGGCTCCGCGTCGTCGACCTCGGGCTGTCCTTCCCGGAGACGGCCGAGTCCTGTTCGACCGCGGCGGTCCTGGCGCCGCTGCGCCGCCCGCGCGCGGCCGACACCGAGAAGCGCCGCCAGGGTCGCCTGCTCATCGTCGGCGGGTCCGAGGACTTCCCGGGCGCGGTGTTGATGAACACGATGGCGGCGCTGCGGGCGGGCGCAGGGCTGGTCACCACCGCCCTGCCGCGGACGCTCGTCCCGCGCGCCGCCACCGCCCTGCCGGAGGCCATGTGGCGCGGCTTGCCCACGGACCGGCGGGGCACGCTCGCGGCCACCGGCTGGGCGCGGCTGCGGACGGCGCTGGCGAACAAGGACGCGTTGCTCGCGGGTTCGGGCATGGGACCGGCGGCCGAGGCTTTCCTGCGCCGGCTGGTCCGCGCCTACGCGGGCGCGCTGGTGCTCGACGCGGATGCGCTCCGGCCCGCCGTGGTCGCCGCGGCCC
>JACCDP010165735.1_pt1 | contig 13329 bp, 7 predicted proteins | sample 7445841 | NCBI WGS metagenome assembly JACCDP01 (sample SAMN15323441, study PRJNA562643) | freshwater metagenome | isolation source: river surface water | place: USA:Blue River Watershed | collected 2017-08-17
CCATTTACGCATCCGGTGATATTACAAGTGGTTCCGATGTGCGGTTCAAGACAAACATCTCAACTATCCAAAATCCACTTTCCACAATTACCCAACTCCGTGGTGTAACCTATACCAACATGAGCACGAATACACAAAAGATTGGTGTAATCGCACAAGAAATCGAAAAAGTCTTACCCGAAGTCGTTACAACCGATAAAGGGGAAGAGCAATACAAATCGGTCGCGTACGGAAATATCGTTGCGGTATTAATTGAGGCGGTCAAGGAACTCTCCACGAAAGTGGATTCCTTGTTGGCATCGCGATAAACATATGAATCTTACTTTATAATATTGTACTCAGTACAAAAATATAAAGAATAAATAAATGGCCCAAAACTTTGCTGCGTCAGGCAATTTATCGATGTTAACTCTTCGAGATCGCTTGGGATTAACAGGCGCGGTCAGTATGTCTCAATTGCGTGGTAAAACGCTCTGGAATACAAACAATACATCGTATACCGTTCCAGGATCTGGTGCGTTGTCGTTTAGTTACTTTCGTGGTCGATACCATACAAATCCCTATATCGCACCACAAACAACAACCTATTCTGTTGCTGGAACACAAACCATTACCCCGCCTTCCGCGGCGCGTACTTGTAATCGCTTTGTTGCGACACTCTACGGAGGAGGCGGTGGTGGCGGCGGTGGGGGTGGTGGTTCCTACAGTGCAGGAAACAACGAAGCCGGTGGTGGTGGCGGCGGCGGTGGTTCCGGTGGCAGATATGTAACACCAAGTATAAATTATACAAGTGGGACGATTTCAATAACTGTAGGAAGTGGTGGTGGCGGCTCATATGGTGGTAGTCCAAACGGTAGCAGTGGTGGAAGTGCACAAGGAGGCGGCACTGGAAGTGATGGAGGCACGTCATCACTTAACTACGGCGCAAATTACACAGCATCCGGTGGAAAGGGTGGAGGAGGTGGGCAAGGAGGTATGGCAGGTCGAGCGCCAGGAGGCGGCGGTGCCGGTGGTGGCGGGGCTACAAATGGTAATAGTGGCTCTGGTGGTGGATGGGGTAGTAATAGTGGATTTTCAAACAATGGTGGTGGTGCCGGTGGTACAGGCGCATCCGGTCTGGATGGTCGTGGTGCCGGTGGCGCAGGCGGTAAAGGTGGAGATACCCGTAGCGGTTCTTATGATGGTGGTAACAGCGGTTCTAATGGTAGCGCAGGATACATTACCATCACATGGTATTATGAAGTTATATAATTAACTGGTGAAGAGCATAGCGCCACGTCCTCCAAACACCTTAAATACGTTCCAAATCGTTGTATACACATACAAATTCAGATTCGGTGGTTTTGTATCGAGTCGGCCTTTCGCCATACTTATAAAAAATTCTTTACGCGGAATCTTGTCCCAATTCGCATGTCCCGTCGGTTCATAGTTTCCAAATTCCGCCTTCTGTGCGAAACTGTACGCATACACATATCGATTATGGAGCGCAGGTTTTACATAATGTTCTGCCGGAACTACTACACGGAAAAACGATCCGCCATCTTGGACAACACGTTCATACGAATTGTACAGAAGAGTCGCCGCTGTCATGGGTTCTGAGAACGCTGTTTGAAATCCAGGAACAACTTGCCAATCATTTTCCTGTTTCGGAATCAGATCCGCATCCGGCCACCAAGGTTTCAAACATGGATTATCATATAAATACGACGGAATTACCTGTGCCAAATCACGTGTAAACAAAAACCACGCATTAAAGGCTTCCGCTTCAGGTCTTTGGAATACCCATAAAAGTTCCTTGGTTGGATTCGCGTAAGGAATCGCAAGTCGAACTTCCGCTTGCCCCTTTGTTTGTTCCATAGGCACAGTCATATGTTGTTCGACATGATACGTTAATTCGGCGGATCGGAACGAAAGCGCTTCGTATTCTTCCAAGGAAATGTATTCCACTAACGCGTAGGCCGATGGCATCATTAATTTTGGAGGCATCGTATATCCTTGGATAAGTTCACCTTTGTCGCCAAGCAAGACGGAATTCTTGGACATGGAATAGACCATTGTGTTCACATCTGGATTTTTGCACCAGAATCGGCCTCCCTGGATTTCCCACATCGCTCCTTCCGTATCTTGACCTGGGCGGAAGCCCACTGTTCTCGCATCGATACGCGCACTCGTATAATACAGACTTTCTATGGGACGGAACGTCACATGGACACGCACAATATCAGATTTGAGGGCTTCAATCGGTAAGGCGTGACTATAGACACCTGGTCGACTAAACCAGAACGGAATCGGAATCGTTACCGTGAACGGTCCGGTTTTTGAAGGATCCGTTAACCATGTGCGTTCATCGAATCCGCTCGGTTTCCGTTTGATCATAGCATTCTTTGCTTGCGTAGATTCCAGTGTTTCATACAATTCGTCTAAAATTTCCAAGAGTCGGCTATCCAGTGTTTCCACGATGGCGCCGCCAATCTCCAATTCGATTGTTTGTATGAGTGCGTGCCCCAGACTGTTGGTCCAGCCGTAGGTCGGTCCTAGGAAATTTCCAGGATTGTCATGATCTGTTCCACCGGCGGCCTTGATCGCTGCGAGCTGTGCACTGTAAATATCTGGCATGGTTACGACGATATTGAATCCGCTCACGAGTTCTCCAATACGAGGAAGCGTTAAAGAGACGCGTTGTCCGAATTCGGGACTGCCATCGAAATCGACACGATTCCATTGTGCGGCCCAGCGTGTTGTTTTGCGTAGGACTTTTAAAAACTGATTTGGATCCGGATTTCCAATTGTGGGTTGTAATCTTGCATCGGCGAGTCCTGTACTCACCAATGTAAGATTGGTTGCGGGTGTAGAAGCCATTCCTATTCTACCCTATTTATAATTCACGTAGCATTTAGACTTCAGCGGCGCATTTTACGCGTTTTGCGTCTATACATTTTACGGGTCTTACGTCTGCCACCCTCTGTCCCCTTTAGTTGTGCCAGATATGCGTTGAGTTCCGCATTGGTTGGCTCTGCTGCATTGATTCCTGTGTATTTTGCGACTTTGCTGTTTAGCGCATTGACTGCGGCATGTGCTTTACCGAATCCGTTGTTCGCGTTGAGCCCAGCTTCCAATTCGGCAAGGTCTGCTTCGAGTTTCGCGAGTTGTGCCGGATCCATGGCGGGTCTTCCATTTGCGAAGGCAGCTCCATTATTGGATCCAGAGGATCCATTCAATGCCGCAGCCATTCCTGTCATGAGCGCCGCACTTGTCGCATCCGCAGTTTTGGAGACTTTTTCAAGGGTAGACATTGCCTTTACTAAATCGTGTTTTGCTTCGTCTAGTTTTGTTTGTAATTTAACCGATATATATGGCAATCCATCTAATCCAGCCATCATATCATCCAACGCTTTATAGGCCTTCTCTGTTTTCTCCGCATTACCAGCTTCATTTTGGGCTTTTGGCAACACTTTACCAAGTTTAAGTTTACGATTATACTCCGACTGTAATCGTATCATTCTACCAATGCCACGATCGAACAGTTGGGATAAAAATGTATTGTAGTTTACCAATTCATCGCGAAGACCCGCATCTTCCGGCTTCGTAATCAAAAGTTTATACAGTGATTTAAGAGTACCGAAAAACGCTTTTACAATCTCGCGATCGCTTTCCCTAAGAACTACCTTTGTTGTAAGAGCCCCAAATATATCGCGACTAATATACAATTGATTGATTAAAAACCGAATGCCTGGATCCGCCGATTCGCGATGTCTTTCAAACAATGTATCAAACCGTTTATGAAATTTAATATAGTCTGTTTCAGGAACTTCCGAAAATGAACTGTACTTTGGAATTGGATCGTTGACCATATTCTTCAACGTGCGCTTGACTTTTGTCATCAAATTCAGTGATTTTTGTGTAGAAGCCGCGGCCGTAGGAGCTCCTGTCACAGGGGACGGAGTTGGCGGCTTTGGCGGTTCCGCTCCTTTTTTCTTGAACAGACTAAGCATTTCTTATTATTTAGTCTGTAGAATAAAGTTGGGTAAGGGTTCGAGCACTTGGATCCGTTGCTCCAGAAATCCACCGGGGCATCCACATATGCGGTATCACGTTTGCCATGCCTGGATAGGCTTCATTAAACAGCGTGCGATACCAGAACGCTTCTTCCGTTTTTGGAGGATTGTGCCATAATTTGGTCCGTTCCTGGATCTCTTCCAAACGCATGTCTTGCGATTTTGCGTATTCCGCGCATCGTTTGTACCAACTATCTTCTGTACTCGAGACTCCATCGCTAAACGCTTCTTTCTTGCGCCACAACACTTCGCGGGGCAGATAGGCATCGGCTTCATACGCTTCTCGTAAAATCGCCTTTTCCAGTTGCCCAGGGCCAGGTCTACGGAAGGCGGTCGGGATTGCTCGCCATGTCGCTACAACATTTTTATCCAAGAACGGTGTACGGGCTTCCAGACCATGGCTGGCCATACTCCGATCCGAACGCAACACGTCGAAATAATGGATTTCGTCCAATAGGCGTTCGCTTTCCGCTTCGAATTCTTCGTCACTCGGAGCTTTATAAAAATAAATGTATCCGCCTCCAATTTCATCGGATCCATCTCCATTAAAGACAACTTTGATGTCCGTATTCTGTTTGATATATTGTCCAATTAGCCAATTACCTACCGAAGCACGGACCGACGTAATATCATACGATTCTATGTTTCGAACAACTTCTGGAATCGCATCCAAAAACGTCTTGGGTTCCACCAAGACATTGTGGTGTTCGGATCCAATGAGATCCGCGACTTTTTGTGCGTAAGCAAGATCCGTGGAGCCAGGCATACCAATACTGAATGTATGAAGTTTCTTGCCGTCTTTTGCGAGTTCTCGTGCCGCAATAGCCGCAATCAGACTCGAATCGACGCCACCGCTCAGCAATGCGCCAATGGGGCGATCACTCAAGAGCCGTTTTTGTACGGCGCTCAATAAAGACGCGCGTAGAGCTTGTTTGGCAAACTCGCGGTCCAAGAACGCCGCTTGTTTGACGTGAGGTACGCTGTGATACTTACATTCTTCCATAAATCCTCCTGTCTTTAGCGAATAGCGCCGCCATGTTCCAGGAGGAAATGGTTTTACGTCGCATCCTTTTGGAAGCCCTTTGATTTCGGAAGACCATACATAGGTTGGATTCATACGTTCCTCATTTTCGATAAAGCGTCCTTCGTACAGAGGTCGCACTCCGTAAGGATCACGCGCTACAAACAGCGATTGGGATTGGGTATCGACTAGGACAAATGCAAATACACCGTCCAATGTACGGCACAGAGCAGTCATGTTGAGATTTTCCGCGAGATGGGGAATGACGGCGCAATCACTCGTACCTTCTTCTAATGCAATAGCCCATCGTTGCGCGAGTTCTTTGTAGTTGTAAATTTCTCCATTACATACAACGTGTTTTCCATTATGCGAAAACGGCTGATTACCAGCGGGCGTTAGACCGTTAATGGCTAACCGTGTGAAGCCCAGCGATACATCCGTTCCTGGAATCTCCAACAGATTCATAAATTCTGGCCCACGCGCCAAGAGTTGTTTTACGAGTTCCTGTTTGTTTAACGTCGCATGAGGACCCAATACTGCCCAAATACCACACATTTTGTCAATGATTGGTATTTGTGTTTGATGTTTAGACCGGTAGTGGTTGAAAAACTGGTTAGGTTTTCCGTTATTGTAGTGTGTTTAGAGTGTTTTTAGATATGTTTTTGTGCGTTCATTTAATGTATTTGATTTTTCTCGTTTGTCGAAGGGCAGATAGTATGTTTGTGTGTCTGTTTTGAGTATTCGTGATTTCGGATCGAAGGATTTGAACGGCCCTGTGATACTTACAATCTCGGAACTGTTTGGTTTGAGTCCGAGAAGACTACCGGCTTCGCTGAAGTAGTACGACCATATTTCGGTGGCTTATACGCGAGGCGCCGGCTCCGAAGGGGCAGCGGGCTCTGCAGGAGAAGGTGTAGGAGTTCCAGGAAGACCACCGACTGCGGGGCCCTCAGGGATTTCACCCTCTTCCAGAACATGGTTGATTACCGCAGCGAGATAAGGCGGAATGTTTGTCATAGTGGGCTCTACATGCTCAGGCTCCGCAGGAGCAGTGGAACTAGGCGGCTCGATAGGGATCGCAGGGATACCGAGTTGCTTTGCGGCCTGACGCTTATCCCAGTTGATCACGTAGAGCATCTGGGCGGTATCACGCTCGTTCATGTACTGGAGAGTAGTCTTCCAGTCCACGCTCTTTCCAGCTGGCTTGAGCTCATCCATAAACTTGGTATGGAGGCCGTAGACAAGCGGGCGGTACTTGGGAGGAATGTCACTCTTGTTGAGCGTACGAGCCTTGAACACATCCGTGTAGATGTGGAAGACATCGTTGGTTACGCGCTTCCACTGCGAGATGGTAGACTCTGCGATGAACTTCTCTTCAGGAAAGAAGGCGAGGTAATCGTAGAGCGTATTGGCGCGCCAAGCACTGAGCCAGACAAAGTCGCGGCGAGGAGTGTTTCCGCGCATCTGACGGACCGCATTGTAGCAAGAAGTACGAATCTTCCAGCGCTGTCCGTTACGCGCCTTCACAACGATACCCTGTACGTTATGACGGAAACGGATATCCCAATCGTGGACACACGCGCGGAGGTCGGACCAATTTGCCATAGCAGTGGTATTGATTGAGAGCTTGTTCTGCGCAGGAGTCATATCGTCGACTGTACAATCGCTGAGGATTGCGACATCCTGTACGCAGACAAGATTGGCCATCGGAACAGAGCAGACGATCCGATTCTCAGGATGACGGAGCACGTAGGTGTAACAGTGCGTCTTATCGAGAGCCGCAAAGTCAAAGCGAGTCTGCTCTGCGACCTTGTAGAACATATCGCGGAAGGTCATGGTCTGGCTGTAGAAGCGGCAGTTCGCATTGAGCGTAGAGCGAGTGTGGATCTGCCAGCGCTCACTGATCGGATCGAAGAACATACCGATCATAACTCCGTCGACGAACTGCTCGACCATGTAGTCCGCAGGAGCGCCGGAATCAGGAAGAGACTCGCCATCCACGCTCTTGTAGGGAGTTACGCTGATAGGGCGGTTCGTAATCGTATCCCACACAACGGAGCGGAATGCGCCGACGTGAGGAAGACTGAAGTTGCTCTGACCCTTTACGTAACGAATGAGAGCGTAAGGGTAATCCGGCGTAGCAGTCTCGTCGTAAATGCGAAGACGACCGCCATCATCGGAACTGAGGTAGGCCTTGAGAGCAGGCCAGGAAGTGTAATTGGAAAGAAGGGTCTTGAATACAGTGGACATTTTGTAAGGAAGGAAGGAAGGTTCTGTAGGAAGGAAAGGCTTGAAGGCTTTAAACGCTTGGAAGGATGGGATGGAACCGCTTGTCTACAATGGTGTGTGCTCATGTTTCAATTTTTGCGCCAAAGTCATAGTTGCCTTACATGGTACCTGTATATCCAACATCCGACTTTTTGCTCCCTTTTTCGGAAGCGAGGATCGCTCACCGTAAAACGTCCCAGATGTTAAGTAGAAGGATGTCCGCGATTCCAAATAACAACTTAGCATCTCCCTACGCCTTAATTCCGGAATTAGGCGATTTGGTGACATTTATAAGTGATATTTACAAAAGCACGACAGGTCGTATCATTTATCGTGATGGCGCGCTGATCCGTATCCGGCCGTTTACCAGTAGTACATCGTGTGTGGATTTCCCGCTCGATCCTGGAACTGGACAATTTCGTGAATCTCTTGGTGTACAAGAAGTCATTATCCACGAGAAACGTCGTGATCCTCATTTTTCCAAACAGCTCTCCGTCCGTCCTGGAGAAATCTTGGAATTCTTCGACGAAAAAGGACAACCAGTTGTGGAATATGGAGTCGTCTACGAAGTCATTGCGACAGAAGAGTACGATGCCATCAAGTTGGAAACTGGACAAGTACTTGATTTCGGATTTATTGGACCTCAACCTCCGATCTCCGTTATCCGTCCCCGCGCACCGCTCGAACAGGAACTCGATGCCGAAAATGACACTGTAGATCAACCAGTTTTGGAAGAAGAAGATGCATTCCCGGATATCGACTTTGATATGTTACCGGCTGCTCTAGTGGAAGAAATTCCATCCGAAGAGCGCACATATAGTGATAGTGTACAGCGCGAAGATATGTTTATCTCTCTCTTAATCGATATACCTACGAAACGCCAAAAGGATCCAAAAGTCATGCAAAAGCTATATCGCGATACTGATGTTATGTTAGCGCTCAAGAATTCCGTAATTATGCGCGACGAGTCTGGCGCCGTTGTACCAGGCGCTCCTTCACGCTCCTACAGTGCGAAAACCATTCAGGAAGCGTTAGAAAAGCAGCCTACTGGTGCTCCTATCGCGGCATTAGTACCCGTCGCAGCCGTGAAAAAGGTCTTGTACACCGACGACAAGGAAGCCGGTGAGTATGTGGATGCGGAATCGCGATCGGATTTGGAAACGCTCAAGATACTCGCACAAGCTGAAGAACTCTATGCAAAATCTGCGACTGGCGGCAATCCATATATTACATATTTGAATACACTCATGAAAACCGTGGATGCGTATACACCTGCGAAAGAAGGTGATGCGCGCATTACAGTGGATCAAGATGTTCTGCGTTCGCAAATTCCTCCAACTCCCGTGGAAGGATTTCCATCCGTTCCAGCGGCATTCGATAAAAAAGGAGAACCCATCGAATTTGGAATCGATTCGCTTGGAACAATTCAGGATCGTACAGTTCGTCTCTTATCAAGCAGCCGCATCCGTAATCCAAAGACAGGTACAACCTACACAGTTGCTCCTGCGGATACAGCGGAAACCATTGGACATGTGTTGCTATCGAAAGATATGACAACCTTCCGCGCACCTACACGTTCTTCTGTATTATTGTGGGATATACAGGCAAGCGAACGTAGTCGTGCGCGTTCCCAACTCTTTTACAATACACTCATGGCAAACTGGGATGCGCAGAAAGTGATTGCGCCTGGCGAAGATTCGACTCTCGTCGAACAATTAAATGCGCGTCTGTTACCTACTCTCAACCTTGTAAATCGTGTAACAACTCCTGTAATCGATTCTCTTGGTCTCCGTAATCTTGAATTAACCGAAGAACTACTTGCGCCACTCCTCACAGCCACAAAAGCAGGCCAGGTCGTATGGGATCGTGCTCATGCGGAATTGCGTAAACGTGCGTTGGAAGGACTCGCGATTCCTGCTGTACCCGCAGTAAGTCCCTTAACAACTGCGGAATCGCCTCTCTTTTCCGATGCTGTTCTTGGACACGGTACAGTAAAACGTGAAATCGATTCGTTCTTGATGAAGGAAACGTTGCTACAAAAATACGACATTGCGCTCACGGATGATATTATAACTGCCGCCGACGCAACTCTCGGCCCTCTTTGGTACGCATTAGCAAATGGCGTAGCAACTCCTCCAGAAATCTTAGCGGCTCTCGAAATGAATTACCGCGCGGAAAGTGCGCGTGCCGAACGTATTGTCTACACAAAACGCAGCATCCAGAAAGAATTTGCAGCGAACCCAACAATCAATAAATGTGAACACGTACACAGATTAGAAAAGATCAAGAGCATCAAAAACGATCAAATGCGTATGGCGCAGTTTGACACGTTTTTGAAGGCCTACCAAGCGGGCCAAGAAGGAAATTGGATTCTTTGTGGAACCTGTAAACAGGATCTTGTCTGTAAACACGAAGTTCTTATGTTGAACGAATTCTTAAATCCTGGGCGTGGAGAAGCGTTACACAAAGCGTTATTATTGGAATATGCTGGCCCTGTGTTCGAAGGATCATATATCTGTAAAACCTGCGGTCAAAAGATTAAAGATATTGAATACGATACCCATTTGGAATTCGATGATGAAGGACGTCCTCTTGTCGGTCGCGCCATCATGGAACAGGAAGTCACCGAAGAACAGGAAATCTTGGCCATCCGTGAAGAAGCGGAACAAGAAATACCATTCAAGGGAACCGATCGCACACTCTACAATCATTTACGTACATTGTTTGAACGTTGTGGATTGGCATTGGACATATCCTATTATGAGCGCACGGTCGCATCCGCAAAGTCGTATATCGCACGTTCTGTAAAACCTGCGGATGCGTACGCGGCATTCCAACAGCAGCTCAAGGCGGCAAAACGACCAGAAGGCCCGAAATACGAAACCTATTATGCGAATCAAGTGATGAGTATTGTGGGTGCATTGGTAATCCTTGAACTTCAAACATCTTCCGTTCCAGTTCCTATTCCTCATAGTGGTTGCGCCTTCAGTCGCGATGGATTCCCATTGGACGGAGTCGATCCTGTGACGGCTGGTACAGGAGCACTTTCGTATGTTGCCTGTTGCTTAGCGAATATCAAGAACAATTACAGTCCATGGAATCAGACCTCGTGGTCTCCTGAAACCAAACTGGAAACTCGTATCAAAACGGTGGAACAGTTACTCAAAAATGTACTGATTATGATATTATCGATTCCATTGGCATCCGGTGCTGTCGCACCACCGCTCGAAGGAGTCACAGACAAGTATCGTTCGATGTTGGATGAAGCTCGTAGAAACAAGGCGTATTTGGCGGATGGCACAAGTGCGGCTGCGTTGGCGAGTTCCAGTGATAAGTTACCACCCAATTTCCGTCCTCTGCCGCGTATGGCGCCTCCAAGCGCGCTCGACGATGATGCGATTGGAAATAGCGAACGATACATGCAAAACGTGGAACAAGGTGATATTGAGAAGGTGGCGCCGGTGGTCATGGCTCGTCAACGTCAGCTGTCCCAACAGATGATCGCTGAATTTCATACAGAAAGTGCGAAATCGGGTTTAGTCATAGCAGGCAATCCTTGCTCGAGTTCTGTATGTTGCTTTGCGCGTCTTGGTGCCGTAAACCTGCGTGGATTCGGTGTACAATCGTTATCGATCGGCGAGGCGCGTCTTGCGGAAGTTGCTGTCCAAAATGTAGCAACTCGTCGTATAGCACAGCGTGATTCTGCGAAACCTGCGTCAGGTACACACATCTTTGTACCATGGTCTGCTCCAACCACAACAATCGTATTGCCTGAAGCGGATCCATCGGTCTATTACAAGCTCTTTATGAAGAATTGCTTCCGCGGACGTAATTATGGATATGTCCATGAATACGGACCAAATTATGTATGCCGTAATTGTCAATTCGCCTATCCACAGGAATTGATTTATTTGACGGCTGCCGAGATTACAGCGGAGAAAGCAAGTGATCGTGATAAGCAGAATGCGGAAATCTTGAAGAAGCGCGAAGAAATTGCTCTCGCGGCGTTCCATGCGCAGGGTGTAGAGATTACCGAGGGTACATTCCGCGCGTTAGAAGAAGTCATACGTCAGCGCCGTGCGATTCCAATTGTACAACCACCAATTACACATGATATTCTTACAATCTTACAGTCCATGCGTGGTCAACTCACGCTACAATCGCCAGCTTCGCAGGCCGAATGGGACGATCTTGTACGCGCATTCACAAAGATCCGAGAAGGATCGTTAGTGGACTTGTCACGTCTACGCGAACTCCGTAACTTCTCCGCAGCCCACGACGCCCATGCGATCGAAGTCCGTGACAAAATGCTTGCTCTACTTGGCAAATCGGCAGAAGCACGCATCAACGCAGCATTACGAGGATTCTTGGAAATCACAGAAAATACAGTTGGTAATGTGGCGATTCGCAACTTAATTCAAGTCTTTGTAACAAACACAGAGCAAGTTGTTCACGATCAGATCAACGTAAAACCACAATCGACCAAGTGGTTTCCAAAGATCAATCGTAGTCACAAGGAATTGTTGGATACAATCTGGGACAAACTCGCAACAATACAGATTGCTGGGTTAGATAAATTGAAGGAAATCGATGATGAAGATGTCGTAAAGACAATTACAACTGTCTTTGAACAATTTACAGCCTGGTGTGGCAAATGGTTATCTGTATGGCGCACAGATATACGTCCAGGATCGATTACACCCGATGAATACCGCCTTATCCTTCGTTGGTCAATCTACACCGCGTTATTATCTGTGTTTACACACACAAGCCCGTTGTACGATGATGCGCCATCCTCTGAAGTTGCGCAGGCAGCCTCAAAATTCGCGGTAGAATACGTAATACAATCCTTAAACGAAACCAGAAAACTGGCAAGTAAATATCAATTAACACCTGAACAAATCAATGAGCAGATCGAAGCCCGTGCGGAAATGGAACGCGCGAGTTTCATCAAGAAGTTCGATGACAAGGAAAAAGAACTTCGTAAGATTGAATTGATTAAGAAGAAGTTGAAGATCGGCGATTGGTATGTTGGAAACTTATCGAAGTATGATGCGGATCGTTTTGATTTCGAACGCACACAGCGTGAACAGATGGGCTTACCAGAATTTGCGGCGGATATTGTGGGAGATCAAGAACAAGCCGGTGCGCCTGGTGAAGAATACGGATTCCATAATTTTGGTCCGGCCCAAGGTCCAAATATGCACGAAAACGATCACCGTGCGGGAGAAGATGAAGACGATGCAGGCCCTGTAGCACTTTCTACCAATAAGACAATTCTATGTTAGTCGAATACTATACTATATATTGATAATCACACATGTCATGTATGAATATCAATCGATATGCGCACGAAGGAAACCCTAAATTCCAAACACTTAAATAAGGAAATGTCTGTACTGTGGCTCTCATTTGGAATCTATATTGTGGGAATAGCGCTTGTGCTCTATGTTCGTCCCACAATGATGTTTCAACCCGGCGGAGGAACGTGGAAAGAATTCGGTTTAGCAAACACTGGCAACTATACTGTATTTCCCTTCTGGATGTTTACAATTGTATGGGCAATTATATCCTATGCGCTTGCGACGCTTGGTTCCATGTTTTTCGCATCGGTTGCTTTGAAATCGTCGACAAATACAGCGGCGAATCTTGATTTATTTACACCTGTGAGTGAACTACCAGAACCACCTGCTGTAAAAGCACCCAAGGTAAAAGTTCCAAAACCAGCAGCAATACCCGAGCGACTTCCCGGTTATTATGTATTGGAATCGCCCGCAATAGGACAACCCAAATATGTCTATTACGGATCTGAGCCTCCAACAATCTAAATTAGTACTCAAATCATATACGAGATATCGCAAATAGCTTGTATATAGTTTTTATAATGTGTCTAAATTATTTACAGATTCCCGATAATGTACCTCCGATAGCAATACCGAACAGTGCTGCCCAGAAGGAATAATACGAATATCCAACGGAATCGAG
>JACCDP010285898.1_pt1 | contig 13322 bp, 11 predicted proteins | sample 7445841 | NCBI WGS metagenome assembly JACCDP01 (sample SAMN15323441, study PRJNA562643) | freshwater metagenome | isolation source: river surface water | place: USA:Blue River Watershed | collected 2017-08-17
TTGCTTTTTTGTTCCAACATGTTTGTCTATTATTTTATGTAATGCATTCAAAAATGACCTTTCATTTATATTATTAGTAAAAAAATCCGAGTGATGCACCAAAATAATTAATTCTGATCCTTTAGTGCCCATGTAGCAAATGATGTCTGCCTACATCTGGTTTATGTCTGGGTGGTGTCAACAGACATCAAATGGTGCAAAATGACCTCAAATTGAGGTCATTTTGCACCATTTGATGTTTTTTGACACTAATCAGACGTAGTTAGACTTCATTTGCTACATGGGTGTTTCAATCGTTTTGTCACGACAAAACAGTTTGTCACGGCAAAACAGTTTGTCACCTTATTACCGATTTTTAAAAATTGCTCTTATACCTGGATTTGAGATCATCTTTTTTGTATCAATAACTTACACGCAAATAACACAACACAAACATTTGAGTTGCTAATCCACAAAATTGGGCCACTGAAAAGCTTATTCTTTTCATATTACTCCAAAATTTGGAAAAAGTGTTCTTCAGTATCAATAATTTATATCTAATTCGGGAAAACAGTAAGGCGAAAAATTGAATACCTATCGTAATTTTTAGTCTTTTGTCACGACAAATCAGCTTGTCACGTCAGAAACTTAGATCTTAGTTATAACTTTTTTCTCTATTAGTCTTATAAATTTTTTTTCCATTATTAGTCTTTTGAATCTGCCTGGTTAATAGTTTCAATTTCTACAAGTTACATGATATACGTTAATGTATATATCCACAGAATTAGACCGCCTTCACAAGAACTGGTTGTACACGGTTGCAGCGTGACTGTTACCTGATGCAAGTTAAATATTATCTACAAATATATTGCTTTTACAACAGCAAGTCTTGGTGGGGTCAATCACCCTGCTCGCTAATCAACTGTCGCGACAAAACTGTTTGTCACGACAAAACCGTTTAGGGGAGAGCGGGGCTATTAGTGCTGGGGGTCGATTGCTCTTTTCTTAATACATTTTTTGTTAGACAAAGGCCAGGATTAGGAATTTTTTGCTGATAGATATACTTAAAAGGATAACATGTGGAAAATGTCATTGTTCTGTGACCAAAGGATGGCTAGCTAGAGGGGAAACTAGGAGTGCGTCTAAAGTCGTCTTTGGATTGTTTGGTATAAATCTGCTTTTCGCAGAGCTGCCAAATAACAATATTCTATTATTTTATTTACTTTTAATTTGATCTTGGCCCGCACTCCACATTTAGGCTACTCTAATTTTCTAAAGCATCATACTTTTATAGATTTCTATGAATTTTTTGGTATACAAGAAAAATAAAATTTTTGCAAGTGACATCGTGGAAATTGTTGAACATGTCTAAAGATCAATTCCTTTTTTATTTTGGTTGCTTTTACGAAAGCAACTTACTTTACATCATATTTTTGGGGAAATACGCATTTTCGAAAAAAAAAAAATTATTAGAACTTCTGGAACTTTTGAAAGTAGGTCGCAACTACGGTTGCATAAAGAAATAATTCCAATCCATGAAAATCTCCTTCAAAGCAAGATTGAAAAGATCAGTGTGTACATAATTTTTCGAACCCCTTCTCCCTTTTACGACCACGAAAGAGCCGCATTGCCAAACAGGTCGAATAAGGATTCTGTTAACCGACCAATGGCAAACCTTCCCTCAATAATCGATTAAACCACCCATCCAACAAATCCAAAAACGACTTTAGACGCACTCTAGTTTTTTGGGCGTGTTAGTGAACCCAAATTCCCAATGGAACGTAGTTCCATTTGATTTACTTGGTGGCGGATAACTTCAACATAACAAATGGCTCAAAAATTTCGATTGTAAATTGCACTAATCGAATTGTAATATCCTAAAGTTTTTAGTGTTAATAGCTAATTTTTGTTTCTTTTTTTAAAGACTAATCTGATTTAAAAAATTATAGAAGTACGGAAACGGGAGACGAAATAAAAAAAAATGAGCCAACGGTGACCACTCTCCCCTACCCAGAATATTTTTGCAGCGATCGTTTATTGATTTTGATAAGACTATATAGATCGATACTGAAAAATTATGTAATATTACGATAAATACTCGCCATCTGGAATGCGGCACAGCAAAGATCACAGTTACTAATTAATCTTCTTGACGCAACAGTTAATTAACCGTCTCTTCATATTTTATTGCTAATTCTAGGTTGAACATTTTCTTTATTTTTAATGAAACCCGAATCCTAATGAAAGAGTTGGCCAGGGGATGAAGTATTTCCGACCTGCCCCAGACGGACCAGCGCAGGACAGGTCTTACATACCTCAAAAAAAAAATAAGCAGGGGAATCGTTTAACTATTTTGTTTGTTGTTTAATGGCCAAATATCCGGAGAAAATTGTTAGAGGTGAAACCCACTCGTACCAATTTTGCCAATCTGAAAATATTTGCACAAATGAACTCAATTTGCTAATTGAAAAGACTTTTAATTGAAGCATAAAACTACTGGCAATTATCAAACTTGGGAGTTTAATAGCTATTCTTTTCTATAGATTATTTTTTTTCTAGAACACATAGTGGAAATCACATTCACATAACACATTTCTGGCTGATGATAAAAGTAATGTCACCTGTTAATATTTTAACTAGTTATTTTGTTTAAAATCAATTTCCTCTGCTCAACCCAGAGAGGGCTCCACCAGAATTCATTCTTGGCTGCCATCTTGAAAAATTCAATCTTGGCTGCCATCTTGAAAATCTGAAACTCTTTTCTAAAATAGACGTCAGTAGGCTACTTGTTTTTAGCTTTGATTGGATTAATTTATCTTATTGGCAATCAGATTGTTTAGTTTCTGGAAGCAAAATGTCGAGAACAACCCGTGTTCGTAAAATAATTAAGAAAACTAAGAAAACTAATCGTGATAGGTTTGGTAATCTGGTCAAGAAGAAGCGTGGTACTCCCATGAAAGTGAGTTCAAAGCCATCAACGAAAAGAGCTCGAATTTCTTCAGTAAAACGAACGGTCAGTAGCCTCACTAAGTTCCTGTAATTGTTGTCTATACTTAATATGTTTCTACTTGATCCATATTCTGTCATTTCAGTTATCAGCTCTTGAACGAGACAGTGGAGCTAACATTTTGTTGTTAATGCATACCCCAAATGAGGCAGAATCAACTTACAGGACACGGTCTTATGGTCCACTGGGAAAGAAATTGGTCAAGGAAGCACCATTCAATCTCTTAAAATTGCAGTTCAAGACGTACATTTCACAGTTTGAAGGTATGTTGCTCTCCAGAACCATAGGCTATAATTTTTATTTTATCATGTATATGTTTAGAAACACGTTCTGGAAATGTTGATGAAGAAAATTTGCCTGAGGACCGCGAGCAAGAGATGGAATCATCAAACGAACAAGAAATTACTGAAGGTTTCAAATCAAACTGCAAACTAACAAGATTCGTTTTTAAAAATAAGATTTTCTTTCCAGCAATTAAACAGTTTACCATATCGGGGAAAACTATTGAAGACCTGACCACAGAGGACAGTGCGGATTCCGAGGATGACGTAGATAGAATAAGTATGTAGCATTTATTTGATACATGAAGTTTTCTTTCCAATTGTCTAAAATCATCTGGTTTCAGCTGCCAAGATGTTACACAAGAAATCCTCCAAGTCACCTGTTAAGAGGACGACTATTTATTCATCAGATTCTGAAAGAGAAAGTGTCAGTGAGGCATCATTATCGAAAAAGCGACTGAACGATGAGCCTACTTCTAGTGTTAATCTTGCCAATAATGACTCTGTTACTAAAAATGGACGTTCCTCAAGCAAAAAGAGCATTACCGAACCAAAAAAAAACATAAAAAACGGTTTGCGTCATGCTCATTCAACTAAAAAAGCTTCCACTCCCAAAAAGGGGTGTCCCAAAACTGCACCAATTACCAACAAACTTAAAGATCCAAGATGCCCCAAGGAATTACGTGTGTTACTGAAGAGACTCTAAAAACAAGTTGGGCTAGATCGTTCAGTTTCTCTTATGTGCTACTGTGTCAAAGAAAGTACAATTAAGAATAAAACAAGTTCCATTCCAAATGATATTGTTTCACAAATATCAATAATCTTGTATTTATTTTAGGAGTCAAAACACCTTACTATAAGCAGTTATCTAAAGAAAACCTAGCAAATAGAAAAAATAAAAGTTCACTCTCTCAATATCATTCATGATATTGATCATACAATGCAACAAACAGAACCTGTAAAATACAGAGTGTAAATACTCTTTGTATTTAATTAGTACAATATAACCAAGTTTTAAAGTTTTGTCGAGGAACATCAGCATGCATGCCAAAAGATTTTGCTTTGATGCCCATTGTCGTTACACATTACCTGGTTCTATAAAGCAGGTGAATGTGTGGAAGAACCTAACAGAAGAGAAAAAAAGAAGTACTATAAGTCTCATTAATGCTTGTTCATTGATCAGCGCATATGTGATCAATAGTAATTTAAAAAATGACCATTCTGTTTAAATTAAATAATGGGTATTTAAGTCTTACCTGGTGTTTGGTCTGCTTGATAATATTATGGCAATGAAATAGTAACAATAAATAGACCATAGTAATTTTGACACCTTAGAATTGTCTCACTGTAAACAGTAGTACAAGAATATTACATTAGAAGTGATAAAAATAGATGAGCTGAAGTGTCAGTGAAAGTAATAGGCTTGAATCCAAACAGACGACGTTATTGTTTATCTTGAAACAGCTGTTGAATTTCATGCTGTCTGCTGTTCTTCGCTCTCGCTCTCGCAGCCAAAAAGAAAACGGCGAACACTGATTGTTGCTGAATGGACTGATCGTGTCTGAGTTTTAACCATCAGTGTAACTAAAAGGTAATAATCTATGGAGTCGGTATTTAAGTTGTATTTATTACCTGCGGTATTTTTGTCTAAAATTTTTCTATATGTCTTACTCTTAACGTAACTAGCATTCTGCCAGCCAGATTCGTTTTGAGCGTGACAATGTAAAGGTAGCTCTTCAGAAAGAAATTTATTTCATTCCGTTTTTACTTATTGCAAAAATGTGTTTTCCAATTTTTCATTTGACTTTAGCAATTAACCAATTGAAATTTAAGACATCTGTTGAGCAATATCAAAAGTATGTGATTCAAAATCAACAACAATGTTGAAAATGGCTTTATATTTATATTGCTGACTGTCAAACTGACCAAGCTTTACATCCTGGCTGCACTTTCAACAGGTATAGGATATTGCAAAACTACTATACAAATTTATAAGCTGTACTTTCTTCATTTATTTTATTTCAGTTGGATATGTTTTTAAAACTTTTAGATCATGCCTACCTTGTTACAGTTTGTCACTGGTCAAGATCGGCTAATGCAAGTCTTCAAAGACAGGGAACAAGGAACACAATACATTCTCAGCACTCAGCCTAAACATGTAAGGATGACTAGCCTCACTTTAAAGTTCACTGTGATTGGCCTCATTGGTTACAAACAAAATTTAGCTCTCAGTTAGTCGTAACGGAATGTAGACTGACAATGGCAGTCAGTGTTTGTGAGAAAAGGTAATTAAAGCATATTGAAATTGTTATTCAAATAATAAGGAATATTCTCTATTTTATTTCCAGATTGTTTACTCCTTAAGCATCCCTCGCACACTAATCACATTGTATGATTGGGCAATACTGGGTTGTACCTTTTTTTGCGGCAAGACAATCAACAGGAATGGAAGAGTCAATCATCTACTGTCATACTCGAGAAGTCTTCCGTTTGTCGATTATGAAAATGATAGTCGGGTGAAAAGCTAATTCAAGTTTCATTTTCAATAACAATTGATTAATATCTAACAACTTTTTTGTGTTTAGATTCCTTCTCTGATCGGATTTTTCAACATTCCAACACATTGGCCTCTCATGTTTTTTGCGTACTTAGAGAAGAAAGTCCGCTGTTAGGTTTTTTTGTTAAAATCTTGCATAATGCGTCATATTTATTACCAAGAAGCCAGTGACACTTTATCATACCTTATCTGCTACTAGATTGATGTGTATCTTGTTTGACTAGTCATTCAACCTCTAGTTTAATTTTAGTCTCACTTGTTAAAATCTGACCATGCTTCAATGGGTGATTCAATTTATATGGTGTGTTTTACTTCAATACATTGTATTGTATCAGCATTTGTTTGTGCTTTCTTACTAGTTTCCACCCAGCTAGATTTAGCAAAAGAGAAAGCAAAACCGACAAATGTGCTAGACACAGTATCAGGGTAGTGCGAGATACCATTTTAGTGTGCTTCGTCAAAAATGCTGGTTCCGTTTGAATACCTAAACTCTAAGAGCTTTAATAGATGCATTGGAAGCCTTTTGCGAAGCTTTCAAGTAAGAGAATTCGAAGGAAATTCGAGTACTCCTGCTCGAAAAATAAATAAGAGAAAGATAAAAAGAATGAGAGTGATAAAGAATGCTACAAGAAGCGAAAATAATATAACTGCTATCAAGTTTTTTTTTGTTGATGCTTATTAAATGAATCTAATATAAAGTCCAATGTGTATCTGAATAAATTAAAGATTATTTTAATCTTTGGAGTAATCTACGTAAACCCCCTGGTAACTATTATAGTATTATTACTAGGCTTAGGTACAAAACACGCATCAGCGACCCATGCTGCAGTATAAGTATTATAAATAAAATTTATGTATAAAACTCACTTCAGGTATATACAAGCTCATAAATATATATTCAGGTTCTGCCCGCGCGGAAGAACAAACGAAAAAACGGGTTGATCATAAAACATCGGCACCAAAACGAAATAAATTTCAATGACATTAATTGACTTCGACATAGCCTAAACACTTTAGTGATTATTCTAGTCACAGTATTGGAACCCTGTATAGTTGGTGAACCAACTGAACCATGTATTTTGGGAGCGCATTGGGTTGTAAAAAAATTTGATGAATTGATATAATGCAGTTTCTTTCATTTCAATAGTACTACATAAACTGATGACAACCAACAGTATCCATATATGACTGCTGTGATCGGGAAAGCAGTTTTATAGAAACCTAAACATTTTGTAAGAGCACGAGCTGAAATTATTACCAAACCATTCACCCGGCATGCTTTACTCATGTAATTTCGTCACGTTTTTTGATTTAACGCATCTTAGGACGTTTCCTTAAAATGGTAAAGTTCATGGCAACAATTAATAACGTAAGTTTTTCGAGTTAACAGTCATGTATGGTTAAAAGTTATTTTTTAAAAGCTTATGTCCGCATGGAAATACATTATTTTGTTTTAATTCGTCCATTTTTTGACACACCAACCACTCCTATAAATAGGATCAGCAACTAAATAAGGCTCAATTTTAAAACTGAGGAAGCCTCGATTTCTGTAATTTCATACCCCCCTTCCTCTTTTTCGTTAACTATTACCGCTGCTTATCAGTAGAATATTGAATGGATATATGAAAAACTGCGAAGTTTACAAAGATCTTCATTTTGATTCGAATAATAACACCAGATTTCATAAACTACTACTTTAAAAGAAAATTATTTTATGATATTGACTTATAGAGTACCTAGCATAAAAACCAATCTTTTCCGATAAGTGATATAATTTTCTAATAAGAGCATTTATTTATTAAAATAAAAAGAGAAACCTGGCGGATTCATCAGCTCGGCTTCATTCCGGCCTTTAAAATTGGCGCTCATAGCCTTGAGCTACTTCAAAATGTTGACGTATATCATTCAGAAAATCACCGTTAGATGTCAAAATTTTCAAAATAACTTCTGCCAGATCATATTGTTCTTGCTGATTTTTTCCCAATTATCCGGTCAATAATCATTATATAGCCGTGTAATCGATTGTATTGATGCATTTTTCAGGAAGATAGTCAAATAACATTCAATTTTTACTATGGATGACATAGAAAGAGCTAGACAAGACCGAAAAAACGACAATCGTCGTAGCAAAAGAGCGAGTGCTGGAAAAAAAATTCGAATTCGGGAAATCCGAGATAGTGATGCTTCTGAAGAAGAGAAAAAAGCTGTCAAAAAGGCCAAAGTTTCAAAAAAGGAACATGTTCTAAAGCCAAAAGTCCTCAAGGCTATCTCTAAGGCTCCACAAAGCTGTTCCAGTAATGGATTGATGGACCTAAACGATACAAAAGTTAAAGCAAACGACAGAACTGAAAATGGTAACCATAATAATTATTTTTTTCTTTAAAATGCTTAAGTGTTTATTGTTGTCAATAGGAATATATAAATTTGAACAACAGCAGGACAACATAAATAGACAAGCAAGTAACATGCTTTCTGATATGGTACGAGAAAATGAGAATTCTAATATTGTTCATGAAAACATGGACATTTTTCAAAATGAGGATGCAGAAGACATGACTAGACAGGAAGGAAATGGTACAAACGTCACTTTTACATGTATTTTCTATACATTTTGGAGTTTTGATTCACTTTCTTTGTTAGGCCAAAGTAAAATGCAAGGTTTACTAACGCTCATTGAAAAGGAAGCCTCTGAAATGTTGTCAATGGCTATGGTTCAGGAAGAGGAAGTTTCAAAAATTATAACGACTGAACAAAGCTGGAAAAAGCGGATTGTAAATATGAACAGCCAGTGGGAAAATTGCCGAAATAATTACGCAAAGTCAAGATCGGACCGAGAGTGTCCAGCGTTCAAAAGCTGTGACTCGTGTTTCACTAGACTTGAAAAATATGTAGTTTTCTGTAGAAGCTGCAAAAAGGAACTATGTACCTCTTGTGATTCAACTTTACATGCATTTGCGCCGTTCCATAGCAGAAGTCTTTACATAACATCTGACATGTCTTCGAGAAAGCTGTTGCCTGTCGAGATAGTAGACCATTTAATTCAAGTACAAACTAGAGGTGATGACGCATATAGAAACAAAATTATTACAATGATTATAAAAGGATAACTTTAAATGTTAGGTGTTCCCGTTCCTTGCTCTGTCCCTAGTTGCTGCCCTAGTTGTTTCAAGATTGGAACAATGTCTTTGATCCCAGGGTCGAAAAAAAAGATAGTAGTTACCAAAGACGGTGGGAAAATTTAGTTAAAATTCTTTCGTCAAACAATGCAATTTTAATTCAATTTTAATATGATACTTAGGTCGATTTGATCTAGATTCTGCAGCAATTTGTTGTTCTTCAACCAACTGCGAATATTCAAAAGAATATAATGAAGAAGAATACGTTAAGTCTCATTGGTGGCCAGGAACACCATCTGGATCTATGTATCTGTTTTCAGAAGATGTTTTGGAATTTTGGTTTCACCTTAAGCACCAAAACTTAGGGTCCTCAGAGAGAAAATTCATCGAAACTCTTAACCGCATTTCAAAGGCTGCCGACCGAGTAAACGACTACATCTCTAGATGAATTTCAATAGTAAAATATTAAAGTTTTGTTTTTCTTTAGATTGCCGTTATCGACCGAACCCTCTTTAATAAGGCCAGTAGAGAGTACGAGTTTTATGTACACGTCATTGACCGAGACGTTCGTCAGCAAAGAAAAGCACTTTGTCCAACTTGCGGGGATGATCCCAAAGCAGCTTGTATAGACGGAAATTTTCGACTTCCCCGTCTTGAATCTGCTAGCAAGGGGTGCGTAGTTTTAATCAATATGCTTGAAAACCAGATAAGAGCAAAATATATTAAAATAGACACGGCGAATCTTTACTGAAGAACGAAATTATATCGGCAGATGCAGACGTCAATGATCACATTAAAAAAATTGACAAGAATATAGCTCCAGTAAGTTGAACATTATTAAGAGTAGATTTCAAGCATGCCATAGATTTCTTCATTAATAGAAATATTTTTACCATGCACAAAGGAACGAAACCAAAATCCATGTGGTGCAAACGTATTCAAAGCAGCCAAAGAGACATCATCTAGTAAGAAAAATCTAGATGAAACTGGACTTATTATGGCGTGCTGCCGCCACCTTATAATACTTCAAGCAGTAAACATGTTCGTCGGCGAATCTTATCGTCATGCACATTATCTTCACAACTTCTTATACAATGCTGGATATCGGATCTTCTGCTATGACATAGTATGTCTTTATTGGAAATGGGCGGAGAAAGTTGGGAAAAAAATTAAGCGTTTCAGTAGCTTAACGAAAAAGATGGTTGCTTTTCTAGCACGTTTCCATGCCATTGCTCATGTTTGGCATTGCTATGTAAGGCATTTGTATCAATGCTGGGTATCATTCCAATTGTTTAAGTTTATTTTAAACTTAATAGATATTGTGGGTTGGTCACTGGCAGAAAGGTGTTGGAGCGACCGTTGGAGAAGAACAAGAGCAAGTTAATGCTTCCATGTCGTTGTATGGAAACCGCACCAAACACATGACGCCAGAAAGTACCATATCACAAAATGCTCATATTTTCCAATGATAGTTTGGTTTTATCCTTGTAAACAGATCGAAATGATACTCTATCAGCCGGCATGATGTATCTAAATACTGAAAGGTTTGACCGCATGCCTGAATTCCTAAGTAATAGACTTGCCAAGGTAAATAAGATATTTTTACGTTAAAACTTTCAATCATATATTTTTATTTTGTCAAGTCCCGAGTTTTGGCTGAAGCATTCACTCAAGAACTTAATGAGTTGCTGATAATGCGAAATCTCACTGAATTGGATTTACCGGAAATTCTAGAACGATTAAAAGAAAAAGCTAAGGTCTCTGCGCAAAAAAGAGATGACGGCCCAGGTCCACCATCTTACCTTATGAATGATTTGGAAGGAACGTACGCCGAAATGCAAATTTTGATTAAAAAGCGAGAGACAACTGCAAGTAAGTTCTTTTCCAAGAATGTTACTCATCATGCATTCACAATCCTTTTTGACAGCGACTGCTAAAGATCGATCAAAGCTGAATAAAATCATTGGTGCCTCTAAGAAAAAAGCACGTAAATTAATTGATAAAATAAACGAATGGCACCACGTACAGAAGTCAAATGAAAATAGTGAAAATGAAACTGCTGATTTCATAACTTTCGAAGATTTTAACGATGGAATTTTCCCATGGCAGTTGTCTGATAAAAAAGGTTAGCCAATTAAATTGACTACCTAAATTTGTCTTTTGTAATTAGTCCTAAAACACAATTAGATAATTTTCGAAATGACATGCATCTAATTGAGACGTGGATGTTATCATTACGACACAAAGAAGAAATAGAAATTGTTGAAAGCGAAATGGTCACGTATTGGATGTCGCTGCGCCGAACCGTCATATGCTTAGAAAAAGAAAGGGAAAATTGCCAGATTATATTATTGGACAAGAAAGAAACATCATCTAGTGAAAACGTAAAAGGTTTCTTCATTTTGATTTTGTTAAGTTTTTCAATTGAATCTTTGTTTTAGAATTTGCGTTCTTTGATGGCAAAATCCTTTATAATTTTTGAAGAAATAAGAAGGTTGAAAAAGCTTTTATTGCGCGCCTACCATGCATTCCGAGATGATGTTATTGATGATGATCTTATTTTGTCTGATTGTGATGATTGTGATGATGATTTGTGAAGACACCCCACCCTTATAAAAACTTGAATTCATTTCTCCACAATGAAAGACTCGCTGTATGAGGTGAAAACTAAGAAGAAATATATCATGAAAATCCTGTAAAAATATGATAGTTTTCGTTATTACTTATCACAGAAAATGGAGCATACAGCTTTTGCAGCATACAGTCTCTTTGATAAATTTTCCCAGTTTGTTGATTGGAATATATTTAATAATAAATTAACTATAAAATAAATGGATATTCGGAAGAATATTTTGTCGTGACGTACTCTTTATGTCGCGACAAGCATTTCAGGAACAAGAAGAATGACCAGCAAAATAAAGAAAATTTGTAGATGAGAGTTATAATTTTTATTTTTAATAGGTTTAAGTAACCAACATAGACAAATACAGTTCGATATTCCCATTTTATGAAAATCATACAATAGAAACAATTGAAGAATATCACGACGATTTTGATACTTTGAAAGAAGTCACGTCCCTCAGATTAGTTACAGGTACTACGACATTTTGATACTACAGAACAAACATTGGATGGTAGATGACTCGTGGAAACGTGGGACTGCATATCATAACATTGCCTTGCCTCTGTTTATGTTTGCCAATTTTCAAATATTGCTCTATTATGAAGATTTGTATCAAAATCAAAGTTCGATTAATGCGAGGATATTTTTGTCGTGACAAACCGTATTGTCGTGACAAAAGGTTTTGTCGTGACAATAAATTACCAAGACGAACTGGCCCGCTGTGTCTTGTTGTTGTAAAGGCAAAATGTTGGTAGATGTTTAATTTACTATGAGAGCAGTGTACTTTAAAAAAAGCAGCAGTCACACTGCAGTCTTGTATAGGCCCGATTCTGGCGAAAAAAGAATAGAGCCATGCACACATTTTGTGTAAATTCAAACCGTATCCTTTAGTACTACGAACCAAATAGTAATAATAACTATATTTCAGCTAGGTAACAAAAGACTGATTCAAAAAAAGTCTGAATAACTAGGAAAGTTTTGACGCAACAAGCTCATTTGTCGTGACAAAAAAAAGAAAAAAGCGCAAATATTTGCCGTATTGTTGTACTTTAATCAGACATTGGTTATTGATATTGGAGGGTACTTTTCATATTTTGGAGTAGTATAGAGTGCAGAAGCTTTGGAATGGAATAATTTTGTGGAAATTGCATTCTTATGTTTCTAAGGCATTTTTCGTGTAAGTAATCGATCAAGAAGAAGTAAGTGAGTAATCTCTAAAGTGGAAGTAATCTCCCCCCAAAAAATATGTAAAAAAAAATCAGTAATTAGGTGACAAACTGTTTTGTCGCGACAATACTATCTAAAACTCTAAATGATCTAAATTTATTGTCTTTTTGTAGTTATTTCGAAATTAGAGAGACAAAATAGTAATTTTGAGGGAATTCCACAGAATCACTCACACTCACACAACAACGGTTTTCGTCCCGGTGTATGGGAGTAGTAGTGTAGGAGTACGATTGAAAAAGAATTGACAAGGGATTCTATCGATTTTCTGTGTCAGAACGAAAAAAAACATAAAATCGAGGCAAAAACTGGCAAAAACTGGTATAAGAGCAATTTTTAAAAATCGGTAATAAGGTGACAAACTGTTTTGCCGTGACAAACTGTTTTGTCGTGACAAAACGATTGAAACACTAAAGGATCAGAATTAATTATTTTGGTGCATCACTCGGATTTTTTTACTAATAATATAAATGAAAGGTCATTTTTGAATGCATTACATAAAATAATAGACAAACATGTTGGAACAAAAAAGCAA
>JACCDP010402716.1_pt1 | contig 13321 bp, 18 predicted proteins | sample 7445841 | NCBI WGS metagenome assembly JACCDP01 (sample SAMN15323441, study PRJNA562643) | freshwater metagenome | isolation source: river surface water | place: USA:Blue River Watershed | collected 2017-08-17
TATAATAGTTTGTATGTGTAGTATACACATTATTCGTGGAGTTTTCTACCATACTATAAGTAATATAGTTATTGTTGATAGCATGTACTCTACTACAAGGTGGTAGTGTTTCTAGTGCTTTATTATAACTGTATCTCAACAACATTCCACTGGTGCATCCAGTAGACAACAATGCAATAATCAATAGTTTCTTCATTCTGTTAACTCACGTTCTTCTACTGTATAATTATGACTGTCTTTGAACATATCACGGTATTTTTCAGCATTTTCTTTTTTTAAATATATCTTTTCAATTGTATACTCCCCACCCCTACTTGAAACAATCAAATATACTTTAATTGGTTCGGGCAAAGTAGCAGCATACGCAACTGTTGCGAGAAATGCAGCATAAACAATTACGCCACACCATTTAATAATATTTTTAAAAAGGTTCATAATTACTTAGTTTAGCTTGACAGCGTTCCAATTTGTTTTTATATCTTTGAATTGTGATAAAATCTTCATCCATATGATCGTTAGCTTTTACAATCTCACGACCAAATCGTTCCACTTCGTCACATAGGTAACGAATATCTTCACACAACTTGGGATCAAGTGTAGTGTTACAATTTTTTTGTGTAAATTCTCTTAGTCTATCAATTACTATTTTATTAGTCTTCATTGGTTCTATAAATTACTTTTTCAACAGTAATTCCTTTTTTATGTGACTTGGGACCATACATAGCCCCATACTGATTTTTACTATTAATGTAAGCCATTAGATCAGTTTTAATGGCTTCTGCATCTACCTCATCAAAATTTGGTGGTAGATTGACGGTTAAATAATATTTTGGATTGTTCATAAATGTTTACCAGTGATGAATAATGTTCGCTATAATAAAAGCGCATGTAATAAAGTTTACCAGAACAATAATAAACCTCAAGAAAAAACTAGCAAGAGCATAGTTTACAGGCAATACAGGCACATCAGGCTTGCATTCATCTGTATGACCTACACGATGGTCAATAGTTCTAGCCAGGGTCAAAAAAAACTTATTGGTTGTCATCTTTAGTAATAATAAAAAATCCGTTGAGTATTATAATTAATCCGATGAAACACAATGTGTAATACAAAACGTTGTCATTCATATAATGAGAAATCGTACAATCTGTAGATCACCATCAGCATTCTTGCTTTCAAAAATTACATCTGGGTGAGGCCGATCACAGCTAAGATACACCTTAGCGTTAGGAACATTTAGTTCCTTTACCATTTGTGTTTCCACCACGTTTTTAACCCAGTCAACAATATCAGATTTCTTTACATTAGTCATATAATTTAATTTCCCATCCAATTACTTACATTCTCTGGTCCATTTGGTGTTTGGATACCAACATACTTTACCTTGGTTAGATCCATAGGCATTTTAATTCGTTTCCAATCCCACAATGAAGGCAGATCACTATCATCAGCGCTTTCCCATTCAATGTCAAGTACAACTCTAGCAGACTTTAATTTATTTTCGGTCATAACTTAATTTCCTCGATTTTTGTATTCTTCTATATCAAGTAAGAAGTTACGAAACATCTTGTAATCTTCAATATCTACTTGAGGCACTCCATCAAGTTTATAATCTTTGACATATTCCAAAAGCACACCGACATAATAGCCTGGAATGGTAATTGTTTTACCATCAAACTTTAGGTCATCGTGTTGAATAATGACGGGGTTGGTTACTTTATCTTTAATTGTTAGTTCTACTTCCATATTAAAAGTATACATCTAGTTTCAATCACCGTCAATATAAAAATTAATTTCAAATATATACTCATAGTTATTGTTAATGAAGTTCGCTTCATTCAAACAGTTTATGATATTATTATTTGGAGCCAATGGTTACATCGGTACTGAGTTTAAAAAACAATTAACGGACTTAAAATTGCCTGTTTTTTGTTGGCAAAACACCCACAAAACCACATTCAAAGACTTAGAAACATGGTTTTTAAAGGAAAATCATCCACATATTGATTGTGTGATCAATGCTGCTGGATACACAGGCAAACCAAATGTAGATGCGTGTGAGAAAAACAAAGAAGATACTGTTCATGGAAATATCATTTGGCCTCAAATACTAACCAATTGGTGTGAATTACATGACATTCCTCTTGGTCATGTGTCAAGTGGATGTATCTATCAAGGTAGACGTAGTGATGGTAAACCTTTCACTGAAGAAGATTCTCCCAATTTTACATGGAGTATAAACAATGGTAGTTTTTATAGTGGTACAAAAGCTGTGGGCGAAACAGTTGTAAGTAAATGGGAAAAGAACTATATTTGGAGACTACGTATACCATTTGAACAATATAATAATGTACGTAATTATATCAGTAAAATGATTAGATATGATAAGGCACTACAAGCTGAGAATTCAATCAGTAACAAACAAGAATTTGTAAGCGCTTGTATAGAGATGGTATTAAAGAAAGTACCATATGGTATATACAATGTAACAAACACTGGTTACATCACAACGGATAAACTACTAGAAAAGCTGAAGAACACCATTGCCAAAGATAAACAGTTTACATTGATTAATGAACAAGAACTTTATAATGGATTGGCGACAGCTAAACGATCCAACTGTATTATGGATAATAGTAAGTTATTATCTACAGGTATAAAAATGAGATCTGTTGATGAAGCTATTGACTATTGTTTAAATAATTGGTATAATTAAAACTTATGAAAGAAATTGTAATAGTATCGTGTTATCCCAACACTGAATATAAAGAACGTTTACTAAATGAATGTATTAGTAAATTAAAGTCTTTGAACAAAGAGGTACTTATTGCTACACACTATCCCGTACCAGATTATATAGTCAAGAAAGCTGATTACTATATCTATGATAGCAATAACATCGATTTTAAACATAGAACCCTTGATAATTCTAAAACGTGTTTTGTAGAAGAAACATCGTCATTTAGATTAGAGTTCTTGGAAAAGTGTCATTCGCCATCGCTCTCAAGAGTATTCAATCTCGCGTTAAACTTTGTCAAATATTTGGAGTATGATTATTTTACAATTATAGAAAGTGATTCTGAATATGAAGTGGAAGATTTAGCTAAATTAACTGATATAAAAAATGATTTGGTAAAGTCTAATAAGAGTTTCTTCTTTTTCAAACTAAGACCCTATCAGTTTCCTTATTGGGAATCATTGGGTGTGTATGAAGTATACGAGACATATTGTTTTGGTGGATTAGTTTATAAATTTTTAGAAAAATTCAATTTTCCAAAGTCTTATAATGAGTGGGTCGAATTATATGATAAAGATTATAGAAATCAACATTTGGAATTTTATGTAAGCAATTTTTTTAGTAAAATCAAGGATGAGTGTCTTATATTAGATTCGTTACGACATGTATTTGATAAATCAAACATTAATTTGACTACAGTGGGTGATCCAACTGGAATATATTATAATGCTAATGATGAAAACGTTCCTATTTTATTTTTGATGAATAACCAAAAAAATTCACGCAAGTATGTGATTCGGTCTTCTCAGTGGGGTATACCAACTGAAATAACATTAAATTCACAAGCTTGGTGGTTTACTGGAATTAACATAAAAGATTGTAATCATGATATAAGCGTTTCTATAAACGAAGATGAAAACGTTATTGGTAATATGTTTTTCCTTATTTCAAAGGAAAATATGTATATACAAAAACAAACAAATAGGATTAAATTTAAATGAACTATATTCATAGTGTAATAGATACAGCATATCGTAAATATACATTAATTCAACATCCCACTGAATATTTACAGTTCTGTCAATTTTATCAAGAACTTAAATGTAAAAACATAATGGAGATTGGTTCCTTTCTCGGAGGAAATTTTTATACTATGTGTAAACTATCTAATCCTAACGGATTGAAAATAAGTCTTGATTGTCCGTTGTATCAAAACCAAGATGTACAATTAAAACTTAATGATACATACATAAAAATGAAAACTTTCGCCGAAGATGTACATTTAGTACATACGGACTCTCATATAGAAGAATCTAAAAATCTAATTTCTTCTATACTAGGAGATCTGAAATTAGATTTTCTGTTTATAGATGGCGATCATACATACGAGGGTGTAAAACAAGATTTTGAAATGTATTCACCATTTGTTAAAAAAGGCGGATATATAGCTTTTCATGATATAAATGATACCGAATATCATAGAAATCTTAACTGTAATGTAGCTAGATTCTGGAATGAATTAAATTATAAAGATAAATTTGAATTTAATTCTAAAAGTTTTTGTATGGGAATCGGTGTTATTAAATTTATATGACTATATTTTTATTTTCTGATAAAAAATACGAACAACAATCTATAGCGTGTATCAAATCGTTGAAGTTAAAAATCGACGATAGTGTAAAAATCATTTATTATACGTTGGGGTTTAAAACTGATTTTACATTCACCAACTTAATCACACACGAATATACTCCCAGTCAAGAATTTTATAAATTCAACTTTATTAAGCCAGAGTTGTGTTTGTATACTATGAAACACTATACAGATACACACTATCTGTATATGGATACTGATTTCTTTCTATCTAAAAGGGTTAATCTAAATGATTTAAAACATGAAGAATCTTATCCTTTAGCTAGTTATGGTCCTGTAGAATTTCCTTGTATATTTGATCGTATTGGTGGTACTGTATATACAGAAGTTAGATTAATGCAATACTTTGGTGTGCCTGGTAGAACCATGCGATACGTATGGAATTGTGTTTTTTCCTTTAATAACAATTGTTTGGATTTCATGGAAGAATGGGAATCTATGTGTACAAACAAATATTTGTTGAAGATTGGAGAAAAAATATTTCCTAGTCAAGATGAAACAGCATTTAATGTTTGTTTGTGGAAAAGAAATGCTACGAAAAATTATGGATTTGGATTTTTGAATACAGTAGATGTTAAAAAAGTAGTGTTTACTGAAGAAAATAAACTCACCAATTTTTATTACGGAGAAAACTTAGATTGTAACAATTATGACTGGGAATCTGTAAACGATTCTAACACACTATTAGGATATCATGCCTTTAAAAAGGTAGATGACATGAATTATTGTTGTGATTATTTAACCAGTAATGTAAGGTTAACAAAACCTATATTCATAATAGACTGTTATATTGATAACAAAAACAAAATCGAAATATTAAAAAATAGTATTAAGTCTGTCAAAAAATTAGGAATGGATATTTTGATAGTATCACACTGTACGCTGCCTATTGATGTAATAGAATCTGTCGAATATTATCTATACGACGCAGATAATACGTTCAATCAAATCAACTTTTATACTAGCTATACTTACAACAACGCTAATGTTGATATTGTAACGAGAACATCGGTTGAAGATAATATCAAAAGTCACGAATTTCCGATTATCAAATCGATTAGAAATGCGTTATCATTTGCTAAAAATCTAGGTTATACCAGTTTTGTTTTCTCAGAGTATGATTGTATTTTTACCGACAATGATATTAGTAAAATACAACAGTTGTCCTTCAAAACATTTAGCAAAGATAAAAAGTATGTATTTTTCAATACAGACAACTTTTGTGAAACAATATTTTTCATGGGAAATCCAGAATATGTTTTAAACATGATTAACTCTTATTTTCCAAAAACGGTTGATGAATATAATTTGAAATTTACATACAATTATCCGTATGGATTGGAACTATTCTTTAATCAGATGTTATCAAACTATAAAGAAGATGGCATACTAATTAATGATAGGTTTGCTAAATACTTTGATACTGAAAATAAAAACTTATCAAATGTGTCTGCTATATCTATTAACATAATTCCAGATACAAATAAGAATCACTGGCTGTGTGTGACTAGTTTAGACAAACTCGTATATACTGTATTAATTAAAAATGGTGAATCTATTATAAATAAGTTTGATATACTAGATTCAATAGTACCGGCTTATAAGTTTGAAACAGACACAGCTAGTTTTGACGTTGAATTTTATGGACCCGATCAAATGTTGTTTAAAACAATAAAAGTTGATTATGATATAAAGAATCAACACATATATGAAAGAAAAGGGTCAGTTACATTTAAATAATATGAAAAATATCGTTATAATAAACTCGTATGCCAATTCACAAGAAAAGGTGAATTTATTGTACAACTATGTACTACAGGTCAAAAAAACAAATTGTGATATTCTTTTAACGTCACATTTACCACTGCCTCAAAATATAGTCGAGTTAGCTAACTATTACATTTATGATAAAGAGAATTTTCTGTTACCCAAAGAAAGATCTCCAGCAACATGGTATGCTGATCATGAAGAGTATATAAGTCTATATTGTTCACGACATGGATACGCTATAATAAAAAATGTCTATAATGCTTTGCATTTTGCAAAGTCTTTGGGATATACCGATTTTATATTCTCGGAATACGATAACATTTTAAGTGATCGTGGTGTATATAAATTTCAATCAATATTTGATATACTTCAAAAAACCGAAAAGAAAATATTCGTATTTAAAATAGAAAATCAACTGTATAACAGATACAACATTGTTTATCATACCAACTTTTTTGCCGGTAACATTGAATATTTCTTAAATAACATTACATTGGTAAAAAGTTATCAAGAATGGTGTACTGTACCACCCTATTGTAATACATCTGATATGATAGAAACAATATTCGTAGACATGATGCAACCAATAGTGGATAAGATACACGAAGAACTTGCACCATTAAACGTATATTTCGAAGACAGTAAATTCGACGAAGTTCATATATTTGATTATGCATATCCAATTGTATACAATCTGGAAAATAAAAATAGACCTGTGTTTTTTATATTAAGTACCGGTGGATATTATGAACTCAATATTAATAATCAACTAGTAGTGTCACGATATTATAATAAAGGAGAAATATTAAAATACAAGTTTGATATAGATGAATCTGATACTGTAGTTGAACTAAAATGTGATGATAAAATTGTTGTTTCTAAAACAGTAAATATATATTCTATAGAGAGCTACAAAGATTTAGCTGTCAGAGGTAAAATTAATTAATAATAATGTTATGGCACACCCAGCACAAATATGGTTTTGTGAAAATGTTAAAAAACAATTTCCCAATCATTTCAAAAACGTATCGGTATTAGACATTGGATCATTAGATATTAACGGTAACAATAGATATCTATTTGAAAACTATACATACATAGGAGTCGATTTAGCTTCTGGTCCAAATGTTGATGTAATATCACGTGGCCATTTATACAAGAGTGAAAAACAATTTGACGTTGTAATATCAACAGAGTGTTTTGAACACGATGAATATTATGATCTTACCATCAAAAATATGTATAAATTATTAAAATCAGGCGGTTTATTTGTATTTACATGTGCTGCCCCAGGTAGACCAGAACATGGTACTACTATAAATTCATCACATTCTTCACCATTTACAAACGATTATTACAAAAATTTATCAGCTGAAGATATTAAAAAGATAATTCACGTTGACAATCTTTTCTCCGAATATAACTTCTTTCAAAGAGACGACATTCACGATTTATACTTTTACGGAATAAAAAAATAATATGTACTTATCAGAACCTTATAAAATAAGTTATGACACACAACAGTTTCCTTTCAAAGAAATAGTGTGTGATATGTTAAATGTGAGTGATTTGAAATTGTTACACCAATATCAAAACTATGATTGTTTGGTAAGAGAAAAAGATCAATCTACCATATGGCATAAATTGTATTATCAGAAATTTAATGAAAAGTTCTATTCAACATACTTAAATCTGATAACTGAATTAAAATCACGTTTTGAATATACTGAAATAATCTATCAAAAAATTCCCACCGTAAGAATACAATTAGCAAATGGAAACGTCGCTGTAGGAGAATGGCATAAAGATAAATCTTACAATCACGGTGTAAGTGAAGTTAACTTTTGGATGCCATTTGTTGATACAAACGAATACAATACCATCTGGATGGAATCTAAAGAAGATAAAAAAGACTATAAACCATATACGGTAAAGTATGGAGAAATTTTAGTTTTTAATGGTGCTAGTCTTTTTCATGGAAATAAGAAAAATATAAGCGAAGAAACAAGAGTCTCTGTAGATTTTAGATTAGTAGATCCAACCAAATTTATTCCAAATTCAGCTGGATCTATAAACATGAATACAAAGTTTGATATTGGCGGTTACTTTGAAAAGATTTAATCTTTATTCGTAACTCTCACGATCAATATTAATTACATACGGGAAACGAGGAATTTCATCATCTGGTGTAAGATTAAAATACTTCACGGTAGCACTCTTTCCAAGATACTTCTTCTTGTTCTTGAGTAGTTCCTTCAAATATTCCCGGTTACCCTTAATATTGCTATGGAATTCAATACCCTTATGGTTCTTGAATACCATATGTCCGGCCATACCACTCTTGTTGCCTACACCCTCAACAATGTCAAGAATCTTGAATTCAGAATCCTGAAACTCTTTACGCTTAAGGAGGTGTTTGCTACGCTTGTTTTCATAAGGCCCATCGGTACGAACCATCTGACCCTCGTATCCTTCATCAACATACTTTTCATACAACTCATTTAAATGTGTAATCGTGTCCACAAGGTGAGTCGGAACACGCCGAACCACAGTATTATTACCAACATAAGTAGTAATGTCAGCGTTACGATCACTAAAAGTCTTCGATACAATCCAATCATAAACCCAGTATTGAATATTCTTTGCACTCTCAACCAAATCTTCAGCTGTAGGCTTGGTTTTCTTTACCAAACTACAAATAGCATTAAAATCATTGGCAAACTTATCAGCATACAGTTCACCGTCAAGAATTGCATCGGGAAACCTATCAAAGAATGGTTGTAAAGAAACCAATATATGAGGAGCTGAAACAATAGGTTTACCATTGCGACTCCACATACCATCACGTTTAACAACGCAACGAATACCATCCAACTTGGGTTGACTATAAACAGGATACTTCAAGTCATCCTTATAGTCATCATAGTTCTTAGCCAACATTGGCTCAGTAAATGAATTGTCATCAATGTCTTTAACATTGTCAAAATAACCACTCTCTTTCTTCTTCTTCCAAGTGGCCTTGGCTTCCTTTGTAGCTTGATCTTCAGCAGAAGTAGCATTCTTCTTGCCAGTATTTTTACCCTCACAAACTGTCCATTCGGTTGTTTGAATTGCTCCATCAACCTGACCGTAGTGAGTACGATACTTGTTACCATCAACCTCAATGGTCCAAGTTTGAATAGCACCCGTATTGGTACGAGCGAATAACATAGGTAGTTTCATATCTTATATAAACAGTATACTGTATTCCCAACCAAAAGTCAAGGATTTACCAAGAATTTTCGTTCGTACTCTGTAAACCAGTCTGGAATCTTGTGCTTGAGCGGAAATTCTTGGGAAGAACTCAATACCCTCTTTTTAGAATCTACTTGCCACCAAGGTCCAAATTTATCGTATTTGTCAATGGTAAGTTGATTGATTAGAATCTTTTTATTCTTGTTAACAAACTTAACCAAATTGTTTTGGTTTTTACTTACCCGCACAACATCACGGGACAATAGAAATGCTTCAAGAAACATATCCTTGTCAAACAAAACAGATTTGTTTACTTCAACAATAGCTGAAATTACCATACGTGGACTCAAATAATGATCATCCGTAGCGGGTGCTTTGTTGAATACTTCATTTGACATATATCCATTGACCTTAAATCCACTGTAATATACCCAATGATAATATTCATCACGTACCATTTTCTTACATTCTTCTGCCTTGAAATAATCATCAAACAAATTATTAACAATAATCTGTCGGCACTTTTCTGCCTTGTAAGCAATACTATTATAAACAATATTCATAAACAATATATAAAAGGACGGGGAGATTTGACACCCCCCCGTCCTTGATTATTAACCTATCTTACTGAACAACCTCTTGAGGATCACGATCCCCACTCAGAATCTTCTTGATTCGGTCCTTGAGAGCCTTACGGTCGTTACCCTTAGCTGTAAGCATAGCTTCCATAAGCTTCTCAGTAACTTCATCAGTATTTGAATATTTCTTCTCAAGTCGAGTGATAAATTCATCTACACCGTTGTTATTGCCCTTGATCTCAGCACCAAACTGTGGTAGTGGTTCCAATGTAACCAACTTATTAAGATCAAATCCCTTGTTTTGAAGTTCAATCACCTTGGACCAACGATCCATAAAGTTAGGCACAAGGTAAGTTGGTTTAAACTCCCGGATGGTCTCAATCTTTTCCTTGTCAGCACCATTTACGGCATATACAACAACGATAGGACGAGTTGGATCTTGGATGAATGAATCAGTTACCTGAAGAATAGTACGATGATCATAGTCAATGTCCTTTTCTTCCTTGAAAGTAACGCTCAGAATCTTCTTGTCAGGAAACTTATTCTGAAGTACGTCAATAACTTCCTTCTTTTCAGCATTGTCCCAAGAATGGACATAATCGTAGGTATTATGATTGCCGGTCTTCTTTAGAACATCATTTACGATAGTATTGATAGACTTTTCAGCCTTCTTGGTAACAATATTAGCATCAATGATATAGTCCTGAATAGATTTACGATCACTCGAAATAATTCCACGACTCACAAGATCACTAACGATCTTGATATTATCCTCACGTGAAGTAACGTTCTTGACGAATCCATCAAATCCATCGGTGTTCTCCAGCTGACGCCAGAGACTACGATCACGTTCAGACTTAAACTTCACAACAGCACATTCCATAGTTGGAAGTTCAAGTGCCTTGTGTGCCTTAAAACGATGGTGACCTGAAACAATCACATATTTATTACTATTAATACCAGACGGTTCTACAATAGGAGGAATGTAACGATATGGATCATACTCACCATTTTCAATCAGTTCCACCATTTTGGTAACAACATCAACGTGTTCACCACTGGGTCGAACAGTATTGCTATTATCTTTCATATCCGTCAACGGAATCTCTGTAAGAACAGACTCAATTGTAGCATTAATGTTTGACTGTTCAAACTTACTCAACATTCGATTGGTCAACGTATTTGCACGGTTGTCCTTTTTGCTGATGTTGCTGACTGTAGCGTTTGTGTTTGTACTCATACTATTTATTTACTTTCTTTCTACTTTGAGCTTATCGCTCTTTCTACAGAATGCTTTTCGCTTTCTGTGAGAGGTTACTGCTTCCGCTATAACCTTTTGTTTTGTTTTTTTATCGAACACGAAACAATATCGTGTCGATGTTTTTATCTTACCCCGACATCCGATCAAAGTCAAAAACTTTTTTCGGAAAACTTTTTTTTCTTTAAAAATATTTATTGTTTTACCACTTCTCCCAAAGCATTGCTGTACCAAACTTCTCCGACATTAAATTGTTCGATCACACTCTGACAACCACAACACGGCTTACTGTTGTTCAAAAATTTTAAATTGTTAATTTTATGACGTTTTATTCTATGACAACATATTTATATCATATGAATAATGAATTGTCAATTACAAATAAAGAAAATAATTTATGGGAAGAAAAAAACTTAATAGAACAAAAGAACAATTGCTTGAACAACAACGAAACCGTGCAAAAAGATATTATCAAAGACACAAACAAAGACTCAATGAAAAGTCAATGCAAAAGTACTGGGAAAATAAGCGGAATTTACAAAATAATAAATAAAGTTGATGGAAAATATTATGTTGGTAGTAGTTGTGATATTATCAACAGATGGTATATTCACAAATATCAATTAAATAAAAATATACATACTAATGATCGTCTTCAAAATACTTGGAATAAGTATGGCGAAAATAATTTTGAATTTCTAATCATAGAAAAATGTAAACCTGAACAGTTATTAGGTATAGAACAAAAATATTTGACTATCGCTAAAAAAGAGAAAATATTTTCTTATAATTTAAGTTTTATCGCTGATAAGATTGAAATGACAGAAGAAATTAGAGTAAAAATTAGTATAAAAACTAAGGAAAGATTAAAAGATAAAACAAAACATCCAAAGTATGATAAAAAAATATATAAATTATACAATAGAATCACAAACGAGGTATTTTTAGGCACTAGACAAGATTTTATTTTAAAATACAATGACAAAAATGGTAGTATTAATCATTTAATTTCTGGAAAATTTCATTCTTCCAAAGGATGGACATTTAATCCAAATTATGATCTTAAAGGTAATAGGGGTAAAAACTGGACGCAAGAAAGAATAAAGTCTGTTAGTGAAAAATTTACCGGTAAAAATAACCCATCATATGATACAACCATGCACAATTTTATCCACAATGATGGAACAAAAGAAACATGTACTAAATATGAATTATATCGTAAATATAATTTAGATAAAAGTGCTCTTGCCAGAGTTATAAACGGAAAACAAAAACATACTGTGGGGTGGAAATTAGAATAATGTCATTAAAGTTTAATCACTTGACCAATATCCGTGCTATACCAAACTTCACCCACATTAAATTGTTTGATTACACTTTGACATCCACAACATGGCTTGCTATTTGCCATCTTATTATTTCTATTAAATCTAATCACAACCATTTTAAAATCCCTAAGATCCTCCTTACCACTCTTCATACACACACTCAACTCAGCGTGCAATCCAACCTTTTGATGATCCTTGTAATCGTAACGTAAAGTCTCGGGATGACTCTTACAGCTATTTGTACCAATATGCACAATTTTACCACACTTAATCAAAAAGGCTATGTGACTGCACCTATGCTCTAGGTTCAGCGGACACATAGCCTTAGCGATATCAACCGTTCGCTTCAGAATCTTGCTGTTCATTACAAGACTCATACTACCACTAACTTTATAAAAAGTCAACAGCTTATTTTAAACCAGTGTAAGTTTCAATTGGTTTTTTTGTAGCCAAGTCTTGGTCAAGAATGTCAATTGCTTTTTTCTTAGACTTATAAAAAGCGTGGGTCAATAATTTAAGATCCACATCTTCAATGTCATATCCCATTTTAACATACTTAACCAATCGTTTCAATGTTACACTTGGATAATAGATACTGCCTTCGTTAAACTTTAACTTGTTATTATTAATTTGATTTAATATACCATCTTCATAAACAACATTAGTACCGTCATAAGCAATACGACATACATTGATATCAAATGACTTAAATAGTTCTTCAATATTATCAAAATACTTGAATGTTACACACTGAATCTTCCA
>JACCDP010223733.1_pt1 | contig 13320 bp, 20 predicted proteins | sample 7445841 | NCBI WGS metagenome assembly JACCDP01 (sample SAMN15323441, study PRJNA562643) | freshwater metagenome | isolation source: river surface water | place: USA:Blue River Watershed | collected 2017-08-17
AAACAAATAACTGACGAATGTGATATTTTCGTTAATACTAGCATTTCAGATGCAAATCCGACAACTTTGTTAGAATCTACAGCCTGGGGGATAGTAGCAGCGTGCACTAAGGAATCAGGATACTATGATGACCCAATGTTCGACGCGCTCGAATTAGGCGATATTGATCATTCTATAGCGGTTGTTAGAAAACTGTTGAACACCGATGAACAGACGCTAATAGAACGGGCACGTCGGTCACGTAAAATAATAGAAGAGAAATATAATTGGTCTAACTTTTGTAATACTGTATGGAATAGATTGCAACAATTAATGTAACGGGAGTTTGCCAGACTTGTACCATTCTTCGACCGCTTGTTTAAGATCTTCTATCGGAACTATTTTTTTATATCCACACAGTTTACACATGGGCATTAAATCGCCAGTCAATAAACCGCGTCTATGATCAATAGTATTTTGATTGTTTAATATATTTTCTAATTTATCCTCATTTATATTGCCTACAGTGGTTTCATAACAGCACAGTCTGACTGACCCATCAGCCTTTATGAAACATTTAGTCCACGGGTCTAGACATAATAAGGTGTATCCTTTATCCACTGTGCCATGATAATGTATAGTGGATGTTATCATAATAGACCGATAATTGATTTAGTAGGAGTACAACGATCGTTTGGCATGCTATCTATTAATCCTGGTTGAATATCACATACAATGTGATGTCGTTTGCACATGTCTCTAATAGTCTCGAACACACTGAGCATTCTACTATAAGACTCAGGTGGCATATCAGAGATGTGTTTAATTTGCACTGTTCGTTTTGGATTATCAAAATAGCCTAAATTGCAAAATGTAAGACCATTAATTTGTAAATCTATCGCTTTGTCGACTAAATCTAATAAACCATTTATCGTCAAATTGCAGACCACAATACTCCATGAGACATTTAATTTGTGCTTATGATCATGAGATAATTGTCTTATACGTCGAAGATTATCGAATAGTGTATCAAGATTTCCACCACGTCTTAATTGTTTGAACAATTCTGGATCGATTGTATCAATGCTTATTGTCAAATTAGATAGCCTACTCAGAGTTAGATATTCGTCGGTGCTATACGCCTTCATTAAATTACTACATAATGAGACCATTATCCCAAGGCCATTTAATTGGTCAGCTAGAAGATGCCAATTAGGTATTATGGTGGTTTCACCATGGCCATGCAGATGGACTATTTTTACTTTACGTCTTAATAGGCTAAGTATGATTTCATTATATTTAGCTGTTGAAAGATTTTGAGCCTTCCAATCTGGCATACTCACATTGCAATATTCACATCTCAAATTGCACGATGTAGTCAATTCGATCATCGCTTCATGTGTATGATTTATATGCATTAAATTGGGCATACTATCATGGTTTATCATGAACGTGACACCGTAACATTTTGGAAGATTTTATGTGTTTTTATATAATCTTCTACTTTGACGATAGTATTCATAACAAGAGGAGGCGACACACTACCATCAGCTGCGCCACATGCTGTGATGACAAAATTCAATTCATCAATCGCCAAATCAGAAGCGATTTCTTGGGCTTTATTTAACAATTTAATATCTTCGGTGGTGTTAAACAGTATATACTTCCATTGTATTTTGCAACTACTGTTAAGTCTCTTTTTAGCAGATGCTGCTTGAGACATAAATTTTAAAGCAGACTCGAAATTGCCACCTCGCCGATAAGTATCATATGACTGTTTAGTTGACCCATCTATCGAGCAATTAATTTTATCTAAAACCAAATATTCTTCTTTAAACAATTGCGTTGAGTTAGAATCCATGCTCATAAACACAGATGGTATATTAGCTCTAGCGTATGCTATTATCTCTGGAAATTCTTTATTCAAAGTGGGTTCTCCTCTGCCCACGAAAGCTATTCTTTTCAGTCTTACTGCATGGTTGACGAGTGAGTCTATTATTTTCATGAACCATGGCAAAGGCAAGAAAAAAGGCCTATCTTCTGAGCCCATCGCATCTGGGTGCCATCCATGTAAGCATCCTGGGCATCTTAAATTACAAGGAAATGATGGTTCGACTTGCATTTCACTAATGGTATCAATACTTCCTAAAGACCATCCTCTGATGTTACTAACGCGCTTCATGATATCCATGGCTTTAGCCGATTTATCTGTGACGTTGGTATCAAGATTAGAGTCATTATATCTCTTATATTGTGGTTTACCTTGAGTCAATAAGCAACAGCAATTGTGACATTGTTTAATATAGTGTTTTCCATCTCGAATGATTTTCAGACGCATCTCTCTCATAACTGCTGAGTTCAACACATCAAGAACAAAATCGTGTCTTTCAAAGTCAGTCTTGATTATCGAGTGGGTTTCGCCAGCGTCACACCAGCACGGCACACGGCCGTTAGATTTAACATAAATTCTGTTCCACGCCCAACAATGGATAGTGTTAGGTCTTTGTGAGTCCAATAACATCATGGCGAAACATTGTCCTCTACTTCGTCCTTTGTGTGGAATATCGTCCTTATTTTATTACTTTAAAATGTTTTTATGATAAATAATAAGAGCAATTTAATTATCTTTACGCAGGTGACATGTGGACGATTATGAAGAAGATGAGCTAGACTCATTCCCCTTACCAGAAGTAAGCCGGCTATATAAAGTTAAATATCGTGTTTATGGTCGCAATGAAAAACTGTTATTAGAGATGAGTTCATGTCTAATCTCAAAGGATGCTGGTGATATCTTAGACAACCTCAGATCCAAATTATTGGGGATAGAGATTAATGGAAAGGGCAATGATGGAATGAGATATTTCGAGACAGTCGATTCTATTGATCTGATAAATTGTGAGTATATTGCACCCATTCACGGCATGACTGAAGATGCTTATACTACCATAAAGAAAGTCTATGAATCATCTTCGCTCTTTCCGCTCATTGCTGATGACAATGATAATGATAATGATAATGATAAAGATAGTAATGAAAATGACGACGACGATGACGATGATGATGACGATGATAGTGACGATGAACAATAGGATTGATCATTTTTAATATCAAATGATGGGAGAGAAATAATAATGGGAAAGTTGGTCACCCCGAAAGTATACTATGTAGGCAGCACTCAGATTAATGAAGACGAAATATTCAAGTACTTAACTGACAGTGGAAATGACGATTTTAGAGAAAGCATTGATGATGCGAAACGCACAGGGTTATCAGGCGCAGAGATTCTATGTAGTCTGTTTGCTAAATTATGTTATAAAAGTCTCACATTAGGTAAAAATGCGAATATTACAAGAGTGAGAGATATTTATGATAATATCAAAGGCTGTTTCGACGTTGGCCATGGATCTATTTTTGAACATATAAGTTTTAACTTTTTAATAGCAGATTGTAGTCGCGTCTTTACACATGAATTGGTTAGACATAGAACCGGCACTGCGTTTTCACAAAATAGCGGTCGTTATATCAGAATCGATTCGCTAGATTTGGTATATGATCCAATTTTAGACCCGGTGAAGCAGGATATCGAAGATATCCTAAAATATTTGGAAGACAAGTATGAACATATGGTCAAACAGCTTAATCTTGATAATTTAACTGATTTTACTATCAAAAAGAAATTAACATCGGCTTTACGAAGAATCGCACCTAATGGCCAATCTAATGAGATTGGTTATTCAGTAAACTTGCGTTCCTTAAGACACACTGTAATGCTGAGGACCAACCGTCACGCTGAATGGGAAATCAGATTCATATTCGCTGAGATTTATAAAATAATAAAAGAAAAATATCCGTTGATGTTTTATGGAGCGAAGGAAGAAATAATTGACGACGTTATAGAAGTAAGCCATATGAAAATGCAGCCATATGAATTATCGGAGAAGGACTTGATCCGTAACTTGTCAACTGAAGAGATAGCGGCTGAGTTAACTAGGCGCACCCAGGGGATGAATGCGTAATGAACATACACTTTGAAAGGTTAGAAGATAACGACAACCCGCTCCCTGGTTATGCCACTCAACACTCAGCTGGCATAGATCTTGCAGCGTGCTTGACAAGGCCATGTTCTTTGATAAACATCGATGGCACCAAGACTGAATTTTATAATAGAGACACCGGTGGCCGTTTTGAATCTAAAGTGAACAATATTGGGAAGCCTCAGCTGATTATTAAGCCACACGAAACCATTCTCGTACCACTAGGCTGGAAGTGTGAATTTGATCCTCAACATGTCATGAAGCTTTATGTGAGATCATCATTTGGTTTAAAAGGGCTTATGCTGGCTAATGGTGTAGGCATTATAGATTCTGATTATAGAGGTGAAATCAAGGCTTGCCTTTATAACCGTAATAGTTCATACTTGGTAATAGACCATGGCGTTAGGATCGTTCAAGCCGTTTTAGTAGCGTACTCGAAAGCAGTAATATGGGAGAAAAATGTAACAAGTACAGATCGTGGTGAGGGCGGTTTTGGCTCTACGGGTTAAAGTGAGAATCAAATGAACTGTCAAGACCGAAATAATTGGGAAAAATATGAGAAAGAAAGACATCACATAATTAACTTAAAAAACAAAAGCATTCACTACATAGAAACTACTATTACTATTATATCAGCTTTAAATACAGCTTTATTAGTTATTTTATATAGGGGTAGTGATTATTATCTATATAAGATATCTTGCGTGTCGTTCACCATATCAATTATAATCACATTACTATCACACCATTATAGTCAGCGTAGCGCCGATAAGTCTATCGCTGCTTGGGATGATTGGATACACTCTGACCGAGAACTAGTTGGTTGCGAAAATCAATGTGATCGTATAAAATATGTTAGTATTTCATCATCTGTTGCGTTTGTTATTGCAATGATATCGTCAGTATTGCTTTTTATCAATTAGCGATTAGGTTGATGTGGTAGCGGCAATGGATCTTCACATTCGATTAGTTTAGTCATTAACCTAAATCTAGCATGATTTAACATTCGTTCACATTCAGGTTTGGATGCTAAGTTATTAGTCTCATCTGGGTCATTAATGATATCAAATAAATATTCGTTTTTCCCATGGATCCAATATTTCCATTCTTCCGTCCTTATCATTCTAAGTCTATCCGTATGGCATAGCATACTCACGATTTCTCGGTTGCACACCGAATTATTTATAAGATGATTGTCTAGAGAATGTCCTTGTACGCCGCTGGTAATTGGAACATTTGTAAACCGGCATAACGTCGGGAGAACATCAATAGCTTGCGTTAGTCGGGTGTAGGTAAGTGCTGGTTTTAATGGATGGTGGATTAGCAGTGGTATCCTGGTGTTACCATCATATGCATATATGCCCTTAGAAAAGTGCCCGTGGTCGCCAAGCATATCGCCATGATCTGACATGAATACGATTATTGTATCGTCGCCGACTTTTGCTAGCAATTCACCTATATTATCATCTATCCATGATACTGAACCATAATATTGAGCCTTTAACTCCTTCCATTCTTCATCTGATAATGTGTGCCCCAATAAATTGCCTAATTTAACCAATGGTGCTGGGATCTCTGATTTATCATAAAGTTGAGAATATTCGGCTGGTGCTGCATAGGGAGGATGTGGTCCATGGTAACTGACTATAGCTAGATAAGGCTTGGTGGTTTCTGATAAGAATTTAATAGCATGCTTGGTGATAACATCCTCGTGATGCAAAGTCCGATTTGTTATAGTACCAGTCCAGGTCTTATTTGACATTGCACCGAAAAATTCTCGTCTCACAATACTAGACTTACCATCAATGGTGTCTTTCGTAATGAACTGAGACCAATCCTCCATTAAATAGGTATTCGTGAAGCCAAAATGCCGTGCTAGTTCTTTAGCTGATACATCGTTTTCTACATGGAATTTGCCAAAGTAGCCGGTTTTGTATCCAGCATCTCTGAATGCATTCCCGATTGTCCTTTCTGATTTAGATAATGGGGTCTCATTCCACCACACTTTGTGAGCAGTTGGATATCTGCCCGTCCAAATTGACGCTCTACTAGGTTGACATTGTGGACTTTGGACAAAAGCATGAGTGAATATAGTTGAACGTTTCGCTAAAGCGTCTATATTTGGAGTAATCACTTTTGGGTTTACATAACCGACTGCATCGTGCCTTTGTTGATCGGTGATAATGATTAGTACGTTAAAACGCTTTAGGTTAGCCAATGATGGTGGTTTATGTGAAAGCATAATTAATCCTAGTTAAATATTTATCACCAGCATATCGTTGATAAATAAGCACAATTACACGGAGAGACGTCACATGGCGAAAGAAGAAGATATGCATTTGACAGCCGATGACTTAAAAGTATTAGCGACGTCAATCAGACCAGAAAATGGGATATTGACATTACCATCTGGTCACATAATATCACAATATCCTTTGATGCAACATTATGTAATAATCAATGGTGAACTGAAAAGAATAGACTGATAGGTAAAGATCAAAGAATAAAATATAACATCAGGAGAAGAAATATGTTTGGTTCCCAAGTGGCTTTCGGAGCGGGGTTTGCATCGACCATCAGAGAGGCTAAAAGCAATAAAACACAAACCACCGTCATCAAAGGCACTAAGATAAAAGAGAAGAAAGGGAAACTTAGCAAGGATTTAGGCAAGCCGGCTATGAAGGCCACAGCCAAAGAACTTAAATCTTATGTTGACAATGCTAAAAGTGGGAAAGAGAAGATTGCACGGACGGCCCGCGTTAATTTAATGAAGGCTCATAAGAAGGGTCATGCAGCGCAGCATCACACGGTGCCGAAACCACAAAAAGGTAAGGTCGCAGCAGAGTCAATAATTAGACCAGCGCACACATTAGCAGTCATAAAGCCAAAATATAGATGACAGTTTCGTGCTTATAAGTAAATAAAGCACGATGGTAAAGAGAAATTTAGTCATAATAGGCGCTGGGCATAGCGGCACCAGATACATAACACAACTACTTTCTGACAATGGATGGAACCCAGGTTATGTAGACGAGCATTGGGAACATCCCAATATCGTCTTATTAAACAAGGCAGCTTTAGATGGACGTTTTGATACCGGAGACGCTCAAGCGACTCTTGAGTTTTTAGATAAGCCTTATATCATAAAAGACCCTAGATTCGTTGACACATTAAACTTGTGGGCTGATTTGTTTAAATCTAACATGTTAGTATTAATAGAGAGATCAGAAATCGCTATTCTTATGTCGCATTATAAAAGATCTGAATGGGTGAGTATAGAAGATGTTCGACATGGATTACTAAAAGCACGGTTACAATTCGAAATGTTCCGTGGTTTAAAAACAAAGGTAGATTATTCGTCATTGCTAAGAAATGACACTAGATCCATGATAATTGAACACATAAAAAGATTGGCAGTAATTAAAGCCTTGCCGTGATTTCTGCAATGATAGGATGTCTAACGATATGCTCATCACCGATGGTTATAATACCAATGTTAGACACATTTTTTAATCTAGTGACGATATCAATCAATGCTATGTGGCTGCCTAGATCGCTCTGATTAGGGTCACCAGTTAAGATTAATTTACTACCAGATCCTATTCTAGTTAAGAATAGTTTAAGTTGCGTATATGTGCAATTCTGAGCTTCATCTAGGATGCAGACCGCACTTTTCAATGTTCTACCACGCAAATAAGCAATTGGAGCGACTTCTAAATGAGCATCAACATAGCTTCTTTGACCACCGTCCTCACCACAAATATCATCTAAGGCATCATATAGTGGCAACATATAAGGATGAACTTTTTCTTCGAAAGTTCCTGGTAAAAACCCTAGTTTTTCACCAGCTTCTACGATTGGTCTTGTCACCACGATTTTGTGTGTCTTTTTTTCTATGAGACTATATAATGCATAAGATGCAGCTAGATAGCTTTTACCAGTTCCGGCGCTTCCAAGCAAGAATATAATATCATTTTTCTCTAATTTACACCACACTGATTTTTGAAATTCATTTAAATAATCTAAACTAAATTTCTTTTTGCCTACCTCCATTTCTAATAAATCATTTAACTTTGTTTCTTCCTTCTTCTTCGGCCGAGATCTTTTATGTCCCATGGGGATCTTACCCTTGGTTATGTAATTCACAATATTTTAGATCGTCCTATGACACCACTGAAATCACTTTAATCGTTGCAGATAACGACTAATTTTCGTTTTTGAAAGTCTTTTTGAGGATACTATAGTATTTTGGATTTTCTGTTAAATGATCTTTGGCTATCTCTTTTGCGATGGCACGATCTGTAGTATGTTCTAATTCGGTTCTAATACCAAGTTCAAGTTCTTTTTTATCAAAATCACTATCTGGTTTGCCTTTGGCTAATCCACCTTGTAATTTATCTCGTATTTCTTTAATAGAAGACAATTTCATAACCATCCCGCCTTCCTAAGATAATGGTATTTTTAGTCGGTTAATAATTCTCGTCTAATAGCATCATTTATTACTGTTAAATCACGTTTGATGCTTTGAAACTGCGAAGAGTAATCAACTGAAGCATCTAACTTATTTAAGCGATCGCCTTTAATGTTTGTCAGCAGATCAATACCGTGTTTCATCTTATCCAGTTTGCGGATAATAGCCTCTAATGACAAGACATGATTTTTCATCGAATCTATTGATTTATTTAACTCAGCTGCATTTGAAACCAATTTGATTATTTCCTTGTTTTGATTTATGATTTCAAAACTAAAGCCAGCCAAGCATAATAAAAATGTAAAAATCATAAATACATATATTGCTCTTATAATAGCAGGACGCGGTAATAATATAGATTGCTCGTTACGTAATAACTTATACGATAGTAATGCTAGCGCAAGGCCTAAGCCTATAGCACCATAAGAGAGACAAGATATTATCATGCCTGCCTCGTAATGATAGTGTTAGAATTTATAATGTGGACGATATACCCAGCCGATGCTTCTGCTTCTAAGTATTGTTTAACAGTAGGATAACCATCTGAGTTAGGTATCGACGCATTTGGCAACACACACGCCACTAAACTCGTCCTCTTCAGGTCGTTTATGCTAGCAGTTGACTTATCAACCACATTGCCATTTCCATCGATGTTGATATAGATTATGAAAACTACATGAACATCACCAGCGGTCGGCGGTGCCGGCGGCGGTGCTGGTGGTGGTGCCGGCGGCGGTGCTGGTGGTGGTGCCGGCGGCGGTGCTGGTGGAGGGACGGGTGGAGGCGGAGGAGGTGGGGCACTAGCGATTGCAGGTACAAACGGTACGCCTAAATAAGCTACATCTAACGAATTAAGAGATAAAGATTTCGCCTCCACATCACAAAATGGTGTACCCAAATATGCAATGTCGAGACCTACTAGATCTGACTTACTAGGTAACGTCATTTTTCACCTGCGCGTCTATATCATTAGCGCGTTTTAGGTTAACCAGATATTCTTCAACCGTACTGTCTATTAATTCTTGGGTAGGCTCAGTGTCGAATTTGAAGAATGCCGTATTATCAGTATCAATCATGACACGGACTATCCACTTGCTAGCCACATCAACATTAATCGATATAATTGGGTACATTATCCTACGCCTGTGAGATAGAAATATCGTCTACATAACCAGTATATGTAGAGCCACCATATGCCTCTGCAGTGATTTCCACCACACCGATTTCGGTCGGAGTGAAAGTAATAGTCAACAACTCCCAGTTATTCGCAGCAGCTGTCATCGATGATACTGTATCAGATGTTAACCCACTCAATTGAGATCGCTTACACACTAATCTCATAGTAAGATTAGCGTCATCCCTTCTAAATCTAGCAGAAACGGTGACTAGTGCATTTGCGTTACACGCCACTTTAGCCAAAGAAAGTGAAAGTGGGTAATATATATTTCTATTAGTATTTGTGGGTTGCAATTTCCAACTAATGCCGCTCGCAGTATATCTGACTGATGATTCGCTGCTGATTACACCATATGGAGTGAATATCTTATGATTATCGGCAGTACTATCATGGTTTGTTGAAAAAATGCGACAGTTAGACACATAAACATCTGTGCTAGTGGTATACTCTGTCGAATCATTAACTGTTAGATTTCTGCAATAATTCCAACCACCAGCACCTTGCCTCAAACCGCTAGTTGAATTACTAGCAGTACTGCCATTATACACATAATTATTAGACGCTGTAAAGTTTATTCCAGCTATCTTATTCGAATTACACGATCCGATGTTATAAACTATATTGTTGGAGCCACCAAATTGCGCACCGTAAGTCCAGTTGTAACTGAGAGAGGTAATATTATTGACTACCCAGTTGCTTGGGAATAATATACCCATATTTTGGTTATTATCCACTTTCCCAATAGTGTCTGCATACACTCCATTTGCACTGACAGCATATATCCCATATGAACTGTTATTACTAACTAAGCTTAGAGTATTAATTCTCAATGAATCAGTGCTAGTAAAGTTAAGATTAAGTCCAATATTACTATTGTTCGATAAAGAATTAATGCTATCTAATACAATGCCAGTAGCAGTTCCACTAATGGCTAAACCATTTTGCATCCCATTGCCACTATAATTAGAGACTGTGAAATTAGTACTACTGCTTGAGAAAAATCCCGTGTTGAATCTCACCAGGAAAAATTTATTCAGTGAAAAATATGATTGACTAGAAGCATTGATAGCATAACCATTAAATATACGACCATCTATAACAGTATCCAAATTCTGTGTCGACATATTAGTGCGATCCCAACCACCCTCATATGCAATCAGCGACCCAGAAGTACCAGAGTCAGTTATACTATTCATCACAGTAGAAGATGATGTAGCGAGCGTGGGTAATTTGATAGTCTCTCTTTTATAAGTGGTGACAGTCTCAGTCGTCCCTGAATATCCGTTAATGGAGCCTGTATAGGCATCTACTGCATTGTCAATGATTACTCTTGTACCAAAAATAGATGCAATTGGATACCAAGTCTCACCACTCGTATTCTTGCCGATCAGACTGGACAGTGTGAGAGAATCTGGGGAACTCGATGCTTTACATGCAATTATGTTGCATACTTGGAATGTCATTGCGCCGCGATCAACGTTCACCTTAATAGCGACGCTATTAATGTTATTATTCAAATTGGTACCAAAATCATACGTAACACATAGCCATGCGCCAGTTATTGATACCAACGGGATAGGTACAGTGTGAACTGTAGTACCACCAAAAGAATCAGAGCAAAGTTCAAGGCTTAAATCGTTAGCGGCAACCATGGTACCGCTAGATAAGTAAAACCAAAAGCTGATTTGTTGATATCCACTTAAATCGAAAGGCCCCACTGTTTGATAAAACGCCGCCCCAGTGGTAAATGTGACACCTACTGAGAACCCATCTGAAAAATGATGTTCTTTTGTAGCAGAGCCGGTTGAAACCGTAGGGTTGCCATTAGCTGCACTTAAACGAGTCCAAGCCGACCTTGGGCCAGTCGATGCTATTGTTTGCGTCAGTGGTGAGGCAAGACGAACCACACAGTTATTAACATTTCTAACGGTGCCAGAAGAACCAATACCATTACCGGTAGAACCGGTTAAAGTGAATTTATTACTAGCAGTGACTGTTATTTCGTAATATCCATTGGCATTGGTGTTGGTAGAGTGATTTTGAATCAATACTGTATCACCAGTAGAGTAACCATGAGAAGAACTGGTTGTTACTTCTATTGGAGTAGCATTGGTCGACGATGTAATATTGATAACAGAAGCCTTGCCACCGCCAGTCCAAGTTGCATTTATCCCTAAGCTGGTAGGAGCCGGACTACCCATGACTCTAATTGTATCTCCAGGAGCTATTCTTGCTGCAGTTGCTCCCGAAGTGAAAGTCTTCCATCTGTTTGCATAACTCAAACCATCGTTAGAGTCATTTCCGTTTTCTAGATCCAGGTAATATGTAGGCATCGTTTAGTCCAATGGATCCGTTACTAACCAAGTATGTTTAACATCAGAACTGCGGTTATTGAGGTCTTCTTGATTCTAATAATGCCAACTTTTTACGGCATTTAGACTCATCAAGAACTGCAATATCATCCATGGGGAGTGGGACAAGAACTGTGTGATCGTCCACACTGGTGGCTTTAAAAGCTTTCCCGAAAGCCGATTCTAACTCGCCTATGATTTGAGCCATAGACGAATATTCTTCAGGTGGATGTCGTAAGGTGTAGGCTATTTCACCATATTTGTTGAGCAAGTGAGGGTCATTCTTAAGCATGAAGAATGTATCATCTTCGAAATCATAGTCTTCTTCTTCAATTTCATCATCTGGCCTTCCGTGGAACACAGCATCATACTGCTTATCGGTATAATCTGACTCTCTAATGATTTTTAAAGCCTTTGCCAACTGTTCGATAAAGTCTGACATGGAGACACCCTCACGACGGTAGTGATATATTATATTTATGTCTGAGTACGAAATCGAATTTTCATCTCATTAAGTTTTATTATAATGAACAAATCAGAAGGTGAGACACAAAAATGCTCTACTATACATTTAAATTCCCAGCTAGTCTTAATAAGCGGCATGAAAGAAAATAATTCTGTACCCCACTGGTGCACACTAAGAAAAGCATTGCTACTATAACCTTTATAAAACATGAAATCAGTATACTCCGCTGACGACCACTCATCTTCGTTTTTCGAGCCTTCCACTAAGACATAAGCATTGTCATCGATTGTGCATCTGTATAAAACCTTTCTTATGCCGAATGAAACACCGTTAACGGGCGTACCAGTAGTGTGTGGCCTCAAAATCTGAGCAACATCGTCTACTACGATATTGCCAGTAAACGTGACTTTACAACAGTTAGATATGAGAAAATCAATCATCACATCTACTTAAATTAAGTGTCATAATATTATAGTTATCTAACACATACGAGTAGTATTTGACAGACGTACCATTTTGACACTCGGAGTGCATCGCATGGCTAAGCCAATTATGGGCAATCCTGCAGTAGACATCAAAGCTAAAAAACTGCTGACGGAGTTAAGATCAGTTAATGAAAAATATTGTCGCAATTTGACACATGATGCAGCTAAAGATTTATTAAACGCTGCGCAGCTTGCAGTGGCCAATCTGACCAACGCCACCATCACCAAATTGCAGCAATCGATTGGCGGTCATATCGGTGCCACTAAAATGCGCCAACCGCGTAAAACCAACACTACGAAATAATTATCTCACTTTGTGCGCAGATTATAGTCGATGGAATAGATTATAATCTGCGA